>Ga0116188_1000232_pt1 | contig 62339 bp, 52 predicted proteins | sample AD_JPNTR2_MetaG_FD_89807 | JGI IMG/M metagenome (GOLD analysis project Ga0116188, IMG submission 89807) | Active sludge microbial communities of municipal wastewater-treating anaerobic digesters from Japan - AD_JPNTR2_MetaG | ecosystem: Engineered > Bioreactor > Anaerobic > Digestate | place...
ACGCTGTACAAGCTGGTGCGGGAAGGCAGGATCCCCTCTCAGAAGATCGGCCGTCGCTGGCGCTTCCGCAAACGCGCCATCGACCGGTGGCTTGAGGGGACGCGGGAGAACGAGCCCGATTCAGGAGAAGGTCAGTGATGAGGCAGGCCCTCGTGGACGGAGTGCCTCGGGTGAAGGACCGCTTCGAGCAGATCCTCATCGCCCGTAAGGACGTCAAGTTCGTAGTGTCCGAGCGTCTGCTCAAGAAGACAGCTGACCAGCAGGTGAAAATCCGGGAATACCTGACCCCCTTCGCCAAGTTCTATGGCCGCATGAACGAACGCATGGATGAATTCGTACGCCTCTTCCCCGTGCATCCGGACTACATCGATCCCTTCGAGTGGGTCACCGCGGTGGAAAGACGCGAGGTGCTCAAGACCCTGTCCCCGGCCATGGAGAAGCTCCTCGACCAGAACGTGCCCGACGACCGGCCCGGAGGCATTGCTTATGACAGTTACTGGACCACCCTGAGCGATAACCCGTCCTTCCGCGCTATTCCGGACATCAAGGCGGTCATCGATTGCAGCATGGTGCTCGAGTCGCGCATCCAGCAGGCCTTCACCCGGCCGGCCTACAAGCCCATGGCGCTTCGGAACACGGCCGAGGGGGCCGAGGATGCGCGGGAGGTTATTAGAAGAATTCACAAAACCGGCACCGCGTCCGATCCGCTGCGTGGTCTGTTCGAGACTGTCATTCACGGCAAGCGGCGTGTAGTGAAATACGAACCGGACACGGAACTGCGGGACAGTGAGCAAATTCCGTTCCTCGAGTGCCCCGCCTGCCGGCAGCCCGGCTACTTGCCGAGCCCGCAAGATCAGCACTCGGTCATCGAGGCTTTCCTGCGCCGCGAAGTGCTGCCCTATGCGCCGGACGCCTGGTACGATCCGGCAAGCGTCAACACCGGCTCCGAGATCAACTTTAACCGCTACTTCTACAAGCCCAAGGCCCTGCCGCCGCTGGAAGCGATCCGCGCCGACCTGCCGGCGGTGGAGAAGGAGGCGGAGGGGTTCTTAAATGAGATCTTCGGTGGGCTATCGCATCAACTCGAAACGCGGGGCACAATTCCGCATCTGGGCGACGCAGGTATTGCGGGATCACCTGGTCGAGGGCTATACGGCCAACCAACGCCGGGTTGCGGTGCTGCAAAAGGCGATCCAACTGGTGACGACGGGAGTCTTTCGAGCGATCGAAACACGCGCATCCTTCTTCTTGCGGTTGAAGAGCCCCGACCGCCCCGTTGCGGGCTTCGGATTCTTTCTGCGATATATAAGTGTGCCGGTCTGGCCGGCCTGGGAGATGTTCGGCGTCAGGAACGGAGCTCCCGATCTTCCCACCATGGCCGAACGCTTGCCCCGCTACGTTCCCCACAGCGACCGCCTGGATCCACAACATACGATCGGCTGCATCCTGTTGTCCGACCCCGTGTTCTTTTCCGAGGACGAATGAATTCCGGGTCCGGCCGATCGGCAGCCCAACATTGCTCGAGGCAAGACCTACGATCTGACCCGAGGAGAAGGGCGGCGGATGTGGGAGGCCTGCGTGGAGCGTGCCGTCCGGCGAGGTTCTCCGGCTGTGGCGGAGGTCGAGCAAATCGCCGAGTCTCCGGCGCGATATGGTGAAGGTGTTTCTCTTCGCTCTCGCCTGGGCCAAGGCGGCTTTCCTGTCGGTGTGCTCGAAGCTTATCGGCGTGCCTGCGCCGTACCCTCGAACATTCCCTCCCGGTTCTCGAGGCTGCTCATATTCGGCCGTTCGCAGAAGGAGGTTTCCACCAGGTGTCTAACGGCCTGCTCCTCCGTTCGGATATCCATCGCCTCTTCGACAAGGGCTACGTCACCGTCACGCCCGATCACCATTTCGAGGTCAGCCGTCGCTTGAAAGATGACTTTGAAACGGGCGCTCGCATTACCCCCTGCACGGACGGCAAATCCGCGTTCCGGAGAACTCCTCGGAACGACCGGATCCCCAGCTGCTGAGTTGGCACAGCGGGAAGATCTTCCTGGGATAGCTGCGCCGGCCCAAAAGCGTTTCCCGTGCCGCATGGGGCGTGGTTGCGTACCGGGTCCTGCGTCCGGCGTACGGCGACGGAAAACGCGGTACGCCGTACGCGACACGGGAACCGCAAGATGCCCGTGGTACGCGGGCGGGAGTGAGACTGAAATTCAGATCAAGGCTGTTTCGTTTACCGGGCACGTCTGTGCTGATCTTTGAAAAAAAGCTGTTGAATATTGATATTCCTGTTGGTATACTGACAATCACTTTAACAACCACTGGACAGGCGTCGGCCGGCGATCGGAGTCTTGAGAGTGAATGGATCGGCGGGCGCTTATATCCGCAGCCGGAAAAGGAGGGTGTTTACGCCGCTTTCGTTCCCTTTCTCGCGATCTGGAAGCGATTAGGAGTCCACGGATCAAGAAGTTACCGAAGCAAACCGGTTCTTGATGTCCGCGGAGTAGGAAGCGGTTCTCTTATGTCCGAGGTTTCTCACCTCGTCGAAGAACCGACGCGTGATCGAGGAGTGTCTAAGGTCCGCGTCGCTCAAGAGCGTGTACCTACCCACGACTTCTTGGGAGCTCCTCTTACGAAGGCGGGGGAGGAGAAGTTCCTTGCCGAAAGCGCAAGTCCCGTACCTACCGGCGACGGACGCTTGTGTACGCGCCCGTGAGTCGACGGGGAGTGGAAGGTTATAGAGTTTTCGGAAGACAACATGGAAAGGCATTGCTATGAAAGACAAAGATCGAAAAGTTCTAACCAATGACGCCGGTATCCCGGTATCAAGCGAAGAGTTTTCCCTTACCGTAGGAGCCGACGGCCCGATTCTTCTGCATGACCATTACTTGATGGAGCAGATGGCCAACTTCAACCGGGAGATGATTCCCGACCGTCAGCCCCATGCGAAGGGGTCAGGTGCATTCGGGTATTTCCAGGTTACCCGGGATGTCAGCGCCTACACCAAAGCGGCCGTCTTCCAACCCGGTACAAAGACCGAGGTGCTCGCCCGCTTCTCTACGGTGGCCGGTGAAAGCGGTAGTCCCGACACCTGGCGCGACGTGCGGGGTTTCGCGCTGAAGTTTTACACCACCGAGGGCAACTACGACATGGTGGGGAACAACACTCCCGTGTTCTTCGTGCGCGACCCCATGAAGTTCCAGCACTTCATTCATTCCCAGAAGCGCCGAGCGGACAACGGATTGCGCGACAACGACATGCAGTGGGACTTCTGGACCCTTTCCCCCGAGTCCGCCCACCAGGTCACCATTCTGATGGGCGATCGCGGAATTCCAAAGAGTTATCGGCACATGAACGGCTATTCAAGCCACACCTACATGTGGGTAAACGCAAAAGGAGAGCGGTTTTGGGTCAAGTATCACTTCAAGACCGATCAGGGCATTGAAAACCTCACTCAGGAAGAGGCCGACCGGATCGCCGGTGAAGACGCCGATTACCACCGTCGGGATCTGTTCAAGGCGATCGAGCGTGGAGAGTACCCCAGCTGGACGCTGAAGGTGCAGATCATGCCTTTTGAAGAGGCTGCGACCTACCGATTCAATCCGTTCGATTTGACCAAAGTATGGCCGCACGCCGACTACCCGTTGCACGAGGTGGGCCGGCTCACCCTGGACCGCAATCCAAACGATTTTCATTCTGAGATCGAACAGGCGGCGTTTGAGCCGAACAACCTTGTGCCCGGCATCGGTCCAAGCCCGGACAAAATGCTGCTTGCCCGGTTGGTTTCCTACGCCGACGCCCACCGGGCCCGCCTCGGTGTCAACTACAAGCAGATCCCCGTCAACCGGCCGAAATGCCCGGTCCACAGTTATAGCAAAGGCGGTGCCATGCGGATCGACAACGTCTCCGATCCGGTGTACGCACCGAACTCTAAGGGCGGCTTTAAAGCCGACCCTGAGCGGTATCCCGAAGATGCCGTCTGGAGAGCCGACGGTGAGTTCGTCCGGGCGGCTTACACGAAGCGCAAGGACGATGACGATTTCGGCCAGGCCGGAACCCTGGTGCGCCAGGTTATGGACGACGCGCAGCGCGATCGGCTGGTGGCGACGGTCGTGGGACACCTGAAGAACGGCGTGTCCGAACCGGTGCTGGAGCGGGCGATCGAATACTGGCGCAATATCGACAAAGAGGTCGGGGATCGAATAGCTAAGCGCGTATAAGGAGCTTGATCTCGAGGCGAATTCTCTCGGCCGGTGAAGCCGGGAAATAGAAGTCATCATCCGACAATCGACTGCAGCGGCGGGCCGCTATGCCGCCTGCCGCTGCAGTCGTAGGGTTATCGTGCAGGGTTTCATTGCGTAAGTTGAGCCCGCGTTCCCCCTTTTCCGGCTCAGTCGGTTTCAAGTGGTGAATCTTAGGAACCTTTCGCTCGGACTCGGCGTCTTTGAGTTTCTGTGGGACGACGATCTTGTCACGCTGCGAAAGCTCACGATCGAAGCGGGTAGGAGATAACCCCGTTCCCGCACCTTTCAAGCAAGTTACCTACGAGTGAACAAGGAGGACAGGACTATGCAGTACCGTCAACTGGGGAAATCAGGTTTGCTGGTTTCGGAGCTCTGCTTCGGCGCAATGAGTTTCGGCCGCCAGGGATACTGGGAGAAAATCGGCGGCCTCGACCAGAAAGCCGCCGACCGTTTGGTGCAGATCGCACTGGACGGGGGAATCAACTTTTTCGATACCGCCGACGTGTATTCCTACGGGCAATCCGAGGAGATTCTGGGCAAGGCGCTGAAAGGAAAGCGCGACCAGGTGGTGTTGGCCACCAAGGTGCGCGGTCGCATGAGCCCCGAAATCAACGACGTGGGCTTGAGTCGTCGCCATATCATCCAGAGCTGTGAGAACAGCCTGCGGCGGCTGGGTACGGATTACGTTGATCTGTACATCGTGCACAGCTTTGACTTCATGACGCCGTTGGAGGAGACCCTCTCGGCTCTGAACGACCTGGTTCACCAAGGTAAGGTGCGCTATCTGGGTTGCTCCAACTTCCACGCCTGGCAGCTGATGAAGGCCCTTTCCCTCTCCGAGAAGCATCACTGGGAGAAATTCGTTTCCTTACAAGCGTACTACTCGCTGGTGGCACGCGACGTGGAACTGGAACTGGTGCCCTTGTGTGAGGACCAGGGGCTGGGAGTGACCCCGTGGTCTCCTTTGGCCGGCGGTTTTCTAACCGGGAAGTATCCGCGCGGTGGTAAAGGTCCGCAGGATGCCCGCCGCAGCAAGGAGGAGCAGAACTTCATCCAGCTGGATGAGGACCGCGCCTACCGGATTCTCGACGAAGTCAAGCGCGTTGCCGAGAACCGTGGGGTGACTCCCGCACAGGTGTCCCTCAACTACCTCCTACGGAAGCCCGCCGTGAGTTCGGTGTTGATCGGCGCGACCAAACCGGAGCAGCTGGAGGACAACCTCAAGACCGTCGAATGGGAACTTGCTCCGGAAGAGGTCGCCGCCCTTGATGCGGTGAGCGAACCGCCTCGTATTTATCCCCGTTGGATGCTCGAATTCACGCGGCAAGACCGGGATAATCCGGCCGTCATCCTGTGAGGCGGACAAGTGTTTGGCAGGAATGACGCCAAGGAGACGATTCGGCGGTCGAGGAGTGCGGTCGCAAAGTGGGTGCACCGGTTTGCCTGGAGGAAGTGGGTATTGAGACGCCGGGGATAGACAAGATAGCCGAGAATGCAGCGTCCTTGGCAAGAAAATGGAGTGGGAAAGCCTTCCCGCAAGACGTTGATTGCGGAGATCTTGAGCTTTGGGGCTTAACGACGTGAGGGTGGTTCCGGTCGGCTTTGATCGGACCGTGAAACGCGTTGCGTACGGCCATCCTTACCTTGGCCGTGCTGCGTGACCCGGGTGGTACGGCCGCCCTTACCTGTGGCCGCAGCCGTGACGGCGTACGCGAAGTGTAGCGCCGGCGATGGATGGGGTCAGGTCCCGGCAAAAACGATACGAGGTTATGGGACACGAACAAGGGCGGAATCTGGATCATCCAGTGGCGATTGTCAGCGGCGGTGGGCGGGGCCTGGGCCGGGCGATGAGCCTGGGCCTCGCGCGCGGGTGCACGCGTCGTCATTACCGCGGCCCAGGGCCGCGACGAGATCGGGCAAGTGGCTGCCGAAATCTACGCCGAGTGTAGGGAGGAGCGCATCCTGCCGCTGCCGGCCGACGTTACGCGCGAAGCCGACTGCGCACAGGTGGTATCCACCGCGCTGAAGCGTTGGGGAAGGTTGGATATTCTGGTCAACAACGCCGGCCGTAGCATGAAATTGGTCAGTGAACGGTTTCTTACGGAGCCTACCCGTTTCTGGGAAACCGACCCCGACATTTGGCGGATGATCATCGATACCAACGTCAACGGTCCTTTTCTCATGGCTCGCGCCGCGGTACCGCACCTGCTTGCAGCGGGGTGGGGCCGTATCATCAATATTTCCATGAACCATGAGACGATGCGGCGACGCGGCTTTTCACCCTATGGGCCCTCGAAGGCGGCACTGGAGTCGGAAACGATCATTTGGGCGCAGGACCTCGAGGGTACCGGCGTCACGGTCAACGCCCTGCTGCCCGGCGGAGCGACGCTGACCGGAATGATTCCGCCGAGACTGGACGAGCGCGCTCGTTCCCAACTGCTCGATCCGGCAATCGTCGTTCCGCCGTTGCTGTGGTTGGTATCCCGTGCCGCCGATGGGGTCACCGGTAAGCGCGTGAACGCTCGTTCCTGGCGAGGGTCGGAACCCGAGGCGGGGTTCGAAGATGGAGGTTGGTGCCGCGAGCCGTCTTTTGACCAAGACGGGAAATGGGGAAAGGAGAAGGACGGATGAGACTTTCCGGGAGGAAGGCATTGGTCACGGGTGCGAGCAAGGGGATCGGTCGCTCGGTGGCGTTGGGTTACGCCGGGGAAGGAGCCGACCTGTTCTTGACCGCAAGACAAGACAAGGAAGGCCTGGCAAAGACTATCGAGGAGGCGCGGTCTCTCGGTGTCAACGCCGAAGGAGGACTTTACGACGCCTCCTCCCTCGAAGAGGTCCGCCGCCTCATGGACGATGTCCAAACCACGATGGGAGGACTCGATATTCTGGTCAACAACGCAGGGATCATCCACCCCACGCCGTTTATGGAGATCAGCGCGGAGCAGTTCGAGACGACGATACGGACCCATTTGTTCGGGACCTTCTACCACACCCAGGAGGCGCTGCGGCGGTTCATGGTTCCTGCGAAAGAGGGCAAGATCATCAATCTGGCGGCTCCGGCTGCGCTTCAAGGATCCTACGGCGTGGTCGATTACGCGTCGGCGAAGGGGGGCATTATTGCCTTTACCAAGAACGTAGCCAAGGAAACGGCTGCTCTCGGCATTCAGGTCAACGCTGTTGTGCCCGTCGCCAAAACGCGAATGACGGATGCGCTGTCCGTTTTCTATGCCAAAGCGTTCGGTGCGGAAGAGGGCAAACGACTCGAGACGCTCCCTGACAGTGACAGGCTCGTTGGGATCTTTGTGTATTTTGCCTCCTCGGATTCGGACTATGTTACGGGTCAGGTGGTCACCGCCGACGGCGGCATGCTATAGTCCGGACAAAGGTTGCTGGTTACGCGGCGCATTTCGCGTTCTCCGTTCCGCGTACCACACGAACACGGCAACATGGCCGTGATCCACGGCGCACTGCGAAGCGGAAGCTGCGCTTCCGCAAATCCCGTACCTCCTGCGCGGCACGGGCGCTGTTCCCGGCCGGCCGTGCGTACGCTTGTGTGCCGACCCAACCCCTGCTACTCTGCCGGCGAAGCGCCGATCGAGAACGATTCGGCCGAAGCGGTTCGGGCTTTCTCTCATAGGGGGTAGCACCATGGCGGATTGGTTGGTCATCGGACCGGTCAAGAATTGGCAGTTGGCGGTCGAGCACAAGGTCTGGGCGGTGTCGCCGGCGCAAGAGAAGAGTTGGCGAAGCCTAAGCCCCGGCGATCGGGTCTTTTTCTATGCCACCGCGCCCGTGAAGGGTGTCGTCGGGTGGGGATCGGTGGCCTCCACGGCTGTCGTGGAGGAACCGTTCTGGCCCGAAGAAAAGGCGAAGGGACACGTCCTTTGGCCGTACCGCATCCGGTTCCAAGACATACACGTGCTGCCCGCTGCGGACTGGCAAGACCGCGCCTTGCGGATTGAGCGGCAGGGAATCGTCTTCCAGCGGGCCCTCCAACCGGTGGCCTCCGACCGTGCGGAAACATGGCGAGAGCGCCTCGGTTTAGCCTGAAAGCTTGCGGTCTCCGCCGCTACTTCGATCTCCTTCCTCCTATATGAGGGGCCCGAAATATTGGCAAGCCTCACCCGCGGCCGCACAGCATACGGCGACCGGGAACAGGGGACGTATCCCGCCGGCCGGGTGTTTCGCCGAGATTCCGAGACGGCCGTCGTCCGGTCCGTCGACCTCTCTACGAAGCGGGAAACACACCACACCGTATGCCTCCCGCGGAACCTAGCACGCACCACGCAAAGCGGGAAACGCGCCCCGCTGAACGCGCTACCGCGTAGGTGCCGGGAGGCCGAAGGTCTCATTCATCTGAGAATCCAGGGCAAGCGAGCGCGGCGAACGACGCCCCGGATCCAAGCTCTCCGCCCGGTGATCGGCCGGCTTTGCGCCGGGCCGTCAGCTGCCTTGGCGCTCAACCAGGGCGGTGAGAATCGCCGAGTTGAAGGCAGGCAGATCATCGGGCCCCCGCGAGGTGATCAGGTTGCCGTCCACGACGACCTCTTGGTCCAGGTACTCGCCGCCCGCTTGGCGGATTTCGTCGGCGACGCCGGAAGTGGCGGTCAGCTTACGTCCTTGGAGCACGCCGGCCGTGACCAGCACCTGCGGCCCATGGCACATGGCGGCCACCGGCTTGCCGGAAGCCAAAAAGTCGCGGGCGAAAGCCACCGCCGGGGCATGTTCGCGCAGGACCTCCGGCCCGTGGCCGCCCGGCAGGATCAGCGCGTCGAAGTCGTCGACCCGCGCCTCCTCGACGGCCAACTCGATCGACAGGACCGTGTCGTCGTTGTACGCCTTGACGTCCCCTACGGCCGGACCGACGAGAACCACCTTGGCTCCCCGCTCCTCGAGAAACTTCTTGGGCTCCAGCGTCTCGCCACTGTGAAATCCTTCGGCGATCATAATGGCGACGCGGACACCGTCCAGTTCAGCTGCAGCCTGAGGCTCCTCGGCCGCAGGCGGCTCGGGCGGCGGAGCAGGTTCTTCGGAGCCACACCCGGACATCGCAAGCAGGGCAACGAACGAAACGAACCAGATTCCCAGCGTTAGAGTTCGCATAATGGGTCCTCCCTTTAGCGAAAAGAACGGCGGTGGAAAGGTTTCCGCCACCGCCTGAACAGAGTTCTAAGTGTAACGGGGCTTTTTCTTTTCGGCAACAAGCGCGAGCGGGTCACGTGCCGAATGGGGTGTGCCCCGGGCCGATGTACTGCGTACAGGGTGGGACGTGCGGCGAACTCCAGTGTCCGTATCTACTTCCTTAGCGCGCCGGCCCACCGACCCGTCTGTCCTCGACACCGCCGACCGGCTGTTCGCTTGCGTTGTACGTCATACCCTGTACGCAGTACGCAGGAGGGTGGCGCCGGCGCAAAAGCATGGACTTGCCGCCGGGCACGACGCCAGGCAGGCGGAAGACGTCCATGGCTCGGGCGTCCTCGGCTTTGCTGTCTTTCCTGAGCCGAGCCTTCAGGAAAGGCGGCGGCGAAAGAACGTAGGGATGTCGGGGTCTTCTACGGGCTCCGGTTTAACCTCGGGAACAGGGCTTCCGAACAAATCGGGTTCCGTTTCCACCGGTACCGGTTTTGGACGCAGAATCTCTTCCTTCACCGACGACCGGCCGCGACCTTCCTGCGAGTGACCGTCTCCGTCACGGTCGAATCCGGTGGCTATGACCGTGATCTTAATGCGGGTGCCGAGATTTTCGTCGCAGACCGTCCCAAAGATGATGTGAGACTCGGGATGGGCCGCCTGGTGAATGATTTGGCTTGCGTCGCTGACTTCCTGAAGCGTCATCCCGGAGCTGCCGGTGATGTTGAGAAGGATACCCCGGGCGCCCTGAATGGAAAGGTCTTCGAGGAGAGGGCTCGAGATGGCTCGCCTGGCGGCCGTTACGGCCCGATCGTCTCCGTCGGCCACCCCCGTGCCCATCAAGGCCAGCCCCATGCCCGACATGATCGTGCGGACGTCGGCAAAATCCAGATTGATGACCCCGGGGATCGTGATCAAGTCACTGATACCTTGCACCGCCTGGCGCAGCACGTCGTCGGCGATCTTAAAGGCGTTGAAGAAGGACGTATTGGGTGGAGCCGTCGTCAGGAGGCGTTCGTTAGGAATCGTGATCACCGTATCGGCACTTTCCCGCAATTCCTCCAACCCTTGTTGAGCCTGTTTCATCCGCCGGTGGCCTTCGAAACGAAACGGCGTCGTCACCACCGCCACGGTCAAAGCTCCCAACTCGGTGGCGAGGCTGGCCACGATCGGAGCTCCTCCGGTTCCCGTTCCACCCCCCAAGCCGGCGGTGACAAACACCATATCCGCTCCGTCGAGCAGTTCTATGATGCGGTCCGTGTCTTCCAGCGTGGCTTGCTTGCCCTTCTCGGGGTCGGATCCCACCCCCAATCCTTTGGTGATCTTCTCACCCAACTGGAGCTTGTGAGCTGCCTTACAAAGCCTCAGGGCCTGGAGGTCGGTGTTGGCGGCGATGAAATCAACCCCTTCAATGCCGGCTTCGATCATACGGTTCACTGCGTTGCAGCCGCCGCCACCCACGCCGATCACTTTGATGGAAGCTCCCGAAGGGCTGCGTTCCTCGAAAGCGAACCGTAAGGGTTTCTCCTGATTTTGGTTTCCATCCATAAGAACCTCCCGAGTCAATCCACGAGCTTTGTCAAATCTTTTCAAACAACCAGCTTTTCCATCGATCGGTTCGGGCCCGCGGGGCCTCCGCCCGGACGATGCGCCAAACGTCCTCGTTCCGAAGACGCAGCGGGTAACGGATCAGACCCAGGACCGTTGCATGCGCCGGACCCAGGACGTAACTCTGTTCGGAGTGAACGGACAAGGGCATGCCAAGCCGCACCGGAAGACTGAAAATCCTCTGGGCCATCTCCATCAGTCCCGACACTAGTGAGCCTCCGCCGGTTAAAACGATCCCCGTAAGTAGGTCCAGCTGGAGTCCGGTCCGTTGCAAAACGTTTAGGCAGGAGGTGAGGATCTCCTCGCAGCGGGCTTCCATGATCTGGCACAGTAGGCGCCGGGAGTAACGGCGTACCCGACCGCTTCCCATCTCCGCGACCTCAAGCATCTCCTCGGGAGGAACAGCGTCGGGGAATACACTACCCTGTTCGATCTTCAGGCGTTCGGCGTCCTCCAGCGGGACATGAAGGCCAAAGGCGACGTCCTTAGTCACCTGGGTTCCACCGAGGGGGAGAACCTGTGAATGCCACACCGCGTTCCGGGCATAGACCGTCAGGTCGGTGGTTCCACCTCCGATGTCGATGACGACGGCCCCCAGCTCCCTCTCATCCTCTGTCAACACGGCTTCCGCGGAAGCCAGGGGTTGCATGATGACGCCTTGGACGGCGAGATTGGCCTGTTGGACGGCATTGATCAGATTCTTGACGACGGGCGAAGCATGCAACACCAAATGCACCTTGGCGGTAAGGATCTTGCCGCTCATGCCCAAGGGGTTCTCGATGCCGTTCTGATTGTCGAGGCAAAACCCTTGGGTGAGTACATGGAGGACCTCGGCTCCTTCGGTGACTACTCCCGCCTCGGCTTCTCGAATCGCCCGCTGTACATCCTCGCCGGTCACCTGACCCTGGCGTCCCCGTACCTCGGTGGTACCCACCCGATTGAGGCAGCGCAGGAACTTACCCCCGATACTCGCGTACACGGAATCGAGGACCTCACCGGCTTCCTCCTCGGCCTGTTCCACCGAGGTCCGGATGCAGCGGATCGCCTCGGAGAGATTGGTGATCATCCCCTTGGAAATCCCCCGCGAATCGACCCAGCCGGTGCCGAGAATGTGTACCTGATTCTCCACCGCCTCGGCGATACAAGAGCAGATCTTCGTTGTCCCCACGTCGATTCCGCCTATCAACTGTCGCTTCGCCATCGTTATCCGTCTCTTATCCCATCATCTCGCCGGTTCCCCGCCGAGACGAACTCTTTCCGTTAGTTTGTAAGTTCCGGCCCCGGTCGGGGCGAATTCTTCTGTTCCGCCAGCGTTTGAGGCGTGTGAAAAACGATCCGGTCGCGGTAACCCGCGTCGACGTACTCGACCTGGCCGTACCGCTCGCGCAGCTCTAGGTAGACCGTCCGGTTCGCCTCGAACCGGCGATAACGGGCCAGGAAGTCTCGATCACCCAGGTAGATGGGGGTGGGGTCGTCTACCAGAAGGATGCCCACCCGCTCCGGTTCCGTAACGTCTACCTCGGAAATCCGTTGTAAAAGGGATGGATCGGACGCCCGAAACTCTTCTACCAGTCGGAGATAGGTTTCCATCCGGACGGCGTTCTCCGTCCCTGCCCGGTCTCTTGCGGGATTTCGCAGTCCTCGGACGATGGGCCCCTGAAGGTCGCCGTATCCCGAATGGAAGACGTCCAGCAGCACACCGTCCGATGCCACGACATACAGCTGTCCGTCGACGGCTGCCACCGCGGCGGGGCGCCGCTCGGTCAAGTAGATGACGAGACGGTCCGGAAAGCGGCGGCGCACCACCGCCCTCTTGATCCAAGCTTCGCTCTCCAACACCGATCGAATCCTTTCGAGGTCGAGACGCAATAGGTTCTTCTCAAAAGTACGAAGTAGTACGACGTTGAACGCCTCGACATCGAAATATTGAGCGCCCCTGTATTCGATGGACTTCAGCTGGAAGTACGGCGTGCGACAGACCCAGTCCCGGGCGACTTGCCCTACCCACAACAAACCTCCGACCGCCGTCCCCCCGGCAATTAGAACCAGAAGGCGCTTCGACCACGTCTTGGCATGTTCAAGGCGCGTGCGGTTACGACTCATTGAGATACCTTTCTCCGAGACGCCAGACGTCGCCCGCCCCCATCGTTACCAGGAGGTCGCCCGGCCGCAGTACACGACGTACGGCCGGGAGGAGGGATTCCAGATCTCCGGCCCCCTGGAGGGCGTGGTGTCGAGCGACGACCGCGCTAAACCAGGCGAGATCGACGCCCTCGATGGGAGGCTCTCCCGCGGAATAGATGTCCAGCAGGAAGAGCACGTCTGCGTTGCGGAAGCTTTCACCGAACGCATCCGCCAGAGCCCGGGTACGCGTGTAACGGTGCGGCTGGAAAGCGAGAACGATCCTTCGGCCCAAAGACCGCAGGGCTTCCAGACTTGCCGTGACTTCCCGCGGATGATGGCCGTAGTCGTCGATCACCAAGACACCGTCCCGTTCGCCTTTTACCTCCAAGCGCCGGGCGAGGCCTCGAAAGTCCGCGAGAGCGTCTTGCAAGGTCCCGCCCGGAAGCCCCGACAACTCCGCCGTCAATGCCAGCGCCGCCACGGCGTTGGCGACGTTGTGGCGGCCGGGAAGAGGAAGGCGGAAACGTCCCCATCTGCGCCCTTCGCGCCGCACTTCGAATTCCTGCCAAGTCGATTCCACCCGAATAATCTCCCCTCGGAACTGCGCTTCGGTCTCCAGTCCGAAGGTTACCATCCGACGGTGAAAAGCCCGAGCCGCTCGCACGGACGGGGGATCGCCAGCGTTGACGACGGCCAATCCCTCTTCAGGAAGCCGGGCAAGGAAAGCCGAGAAGACCTCTTCCACTTCCTTTAAAGAACGGAACGTATCCGGGTGATCCCAGTCGATGTTGGTGACGACGGCGTGGCGCGCCGGCAGGCGGAGGAAACTACGGTCACTCTCGTCGGCTTCGGCCACGAAATAGAGGCCCTGTCCCCGCAGGGAGTTGCTCGACCAGGAGATCACGTCGGCCCCCACTGCGGCCGAAGGGTCGGTACTGCAGCTTTTCAGCAAGTGGGCGACGAGAGCCGTCGTGGTGCTTTTCCCGTGGGTGCCGGCGACGGCGATTCCTTCTCGGTCGGCCATGAGAGCGGCCAGCACTTCGGATCGGTGAAGGACGGGTATGCCCCGTTTCCGGGCCTCCACCGACTCCGGATTATCGTCCGGGACGGCCGACGAAATTACGACGAACTGCGCTCCTTCGATGTTCTCCGGACGATGTCCCAAGTGCACGACGGCGCCCTTCGCGCGGAGTCTCTCGACCGTTTTACCGTCGGCCAAATCGGAACCGGTCACTTCGCATCCGCGGTGGAGCAACTGGTCGGCGACGGCACTCATGCCGGCGCCACCGATACCGACGAAGTGGAACCGACGATGCGGACGGACAAGCTGGTCCGGGTCGGAGCGACCCGTGGAAGTCGGTTGAGAGCTTACTTCCTGCGGAGAAGCCTGAGCGTTCGGATGAGGCTGCCGGGACGTGCCCGGAATGTGGGAAACCGCTTTCGGGTTGGGTTGGTTGGCAGGAAGACGGTTGCACAACCCGGCGTAAACGGCAGCCTCATCCAAGCGCTCAGGTAGCGGCCGACTGTCGGCTTGGAGCCGGGTCGGCGGTACGGTCGTAAGTACTCTCATCCTCTCACCTTCCCGGCAGCAGATTGCCTTCTCTCGGTTCCGTCCGCCCGATTCCGGTCGGCTCCGAAAATGAGGTCCAGAATCCTGCCGGAGGCCTCGGGGACGGACACGGTCCGGGCCGCGGTCGCCATCCGCCGAAGGTGATTCCGGTCCGCCGCCAGTTCTAGTAGAGCGTTCGCCAAGAGCGGGGGAGTCAAGGAAGACTGAGACAGTACCACGGCTGCGCCGGCGTCGGCCAAGACTTGGGCGTTGCGGGTTTGATGGTCGTCGGCCGCCGCCGGGAACGGGATCAAGACCGCCGGACGTCCGGCGGCCGCGATCTCGGCGACGGTCGAGGCGCCGGAGCGCGAGAGAATGAGATGGGCCCTGCCGAACATGGAAGGCATGTCCTCGATGTAGGGAAGTACCTCCACCTTCTTTGCCGTCCGGCGGTAATGCTCGGCGACCTCGGCGTAGTGCTCCGGTCCTGTTTGGTGGATCACGTGAAGGTTTTGTTCCTCAAGTCGTGGCGCGGCTTCCATGATCAACCGATTGATCGGTTGACTGCCTTGACTCCCTCCGAAGACGAGGAGGTTCAGCCGAACCACGTCGAAATCCGGGAGAGGCAGGTGAAAGAATTCGTCGCGTATAGGGATTCCGGTCACCACGGCTTTCGTCCCCCACACGCGCGCGGTTTCGGGGAACCCGGCCGCGATCTGGTCGGCAAAACGTGCCAGAAGGCGGTTCGTGTAGCCCGGGTAGGCATTCGGTTCAATCAAGATTACGGGGATTTTTGCCCTGGCAGCGGCGAGCACGATCGGCCCCGAAGAGTAGCCTCCCAGACCCACGACCACGTTGGGCCGGAATCGGCGCAGCAGGCGCCGCGAGCGAACATAGGCCGGTAGCAGCTGGGTAAGCGTCTGAAAGCGCCGCCGCAACCCTACGTTCTTCAGACCTCCGAGCGGGAACGTCTCCAGGGGAAACCCGAGGGGCGGGAGAATGCGCTCTTCCATGCCTCCGCGAGCCCCCGCGAAAAGAATCTGAGCCCCGGAGTCCTCTTGCAAGAGTCGCCGCACCACGGACACGGCCATGTAGACGTGTCCGCCGGTGCCGCCCCCGGCAAACAGAACCCGCATGTGTCGTTCGCCGTTTCGCGCGCTCATCGTGCGGCCGTCACCTCCATGCGGGCGAGAATCTCCGGCTGAGCACCGGAGGTGACGCAGACCTGGGTATGCCGGGAGATATTGAGCAGCACACCGAGGGCCCCCAGGGTTGTGACCATACAAGAGCCTCCGTAAGAAACCAGGGGTAGGGGAATACCCTTTGCAGGCAGGAGACTTACGGCGACGCTGATATTCACGAAACTTTGAAGGAAAAGAAGCAGCGTCAGGCCCAGGGCGAGGTACGTGCCGAACAGGGTGTCCGAATGTAGAGCGATCCGAAGTCCTCGCCAAAAGATGACCAGGAAGCAGAGAACCACGGTAGAGGTTCCTATGAAGCCCCACTCTTCCGCCCAAACCGCGAAAATGAAATCGGTGTGCGGTTCGGGTAGAAAGAACAGTTTCTGCGTGCTTTGGGCGAGCCCCTTGCCCAGCCAACCTCCCGAACCGACCGCGATCAAGCTTTGCAGGATGGGGTAACCCGCACCCAGAGGATCAGCTTCCGGATCCCAAAAGGCCAAGAGCCGGACGCGCCGATACTCCACCCTCCACACGAAGAAGTAGAACGCAGGTACGCTCGGCAGAAGAGCCCACAGGTAGTAGCGCCACCGCAAACCTGCGACGAAAAGCAGGCCGATCAATGTGGCGGCGAGAACCGCGGTCGTACCGAAATCGGGTTCCACGAAGATCAAGGCGAGTATGAGTCCGCTGGGTACCGCCCATATCACGCAATCGCGATCAAAGTCACGGAGGGTGCCGCCTCGATGGGAGAGAAACCATGCGGTCAACAGAATCAGGACGTACTTGGCTCCCTCCGACGGCTGGAACCGAAGGCCGGGCGCCGCGGCGATCCAACGCCGTGCTCCGTTGATTTCGGGGGCGAACAGCACGGCGGCCAGGGAAATCATCGCGCCGCCCACCAGGATCCAGAGCAGTAACGGGCGCCGATAGTGGTAGTAATCGATGTGCATGGCTATGGCCATGATGACCAAGCCGACGATCCCATGAACCCAATGAGCGGCATAAGGAGTCAGTCCCCCCAGAGTCTCGGGAGTCCGTACGGCGGTGGCACTGTAGACCGCCAGGACCCCGACGGCCATCAGCGTCAGCGTAGTGAAGATCAACCAGCGGTCGAACAGGTTCCCCTTATGCAAGGCTTGCCCCCTCCCGGTACAATCCGGCCGCTTCTCTTGCCAGCCGATTGACGGCCGAACGGAAGGCCTCGCCTCTCGCTTCGTAGTTCGCGAACATATCGAAACTGGCACAGGCGGGGGCCAGCAAGACGATGTCGCCGGGCTGCGCCGCGCGGAAAGCGGTCTGTACGGCTTCCTCCATGCTTTGCGCCCGTACGGCGGGAACCACATTCTGGAGAGCGGTTGCGATCTTGTCGGCGGCCGCACCCATCAAGACGATCCGCCGGACTCTGTTTCGTACCGCCGGGACCAACTCGGAGAAATCGCCTCCCTTGTCCAGACCTCCCAAAATCAGCACGACCGGTTCTGCGAACGAGTCGAGCGCCTTGACGGCGGCGTCCACGTTGGTGGCCTTGGAATCGTTGTAGAACCGGACTCCCTGTACGGCGGCGATAAACTCAAGACGATGCGGCACCGCCCGAAATGAGCGAACGGCTTGGGCGACAACATCCGGCGGTATGTCGAGAAGCGCCGCCACGGCCGCGGCGGCGGCAACGTTTGCGAGATTGTGGTTTCCCGGCAGCGAGATCTCGTCGCGACGCAGAAAGGGAGTGGCTGAGCCTCCCGCGGCGACGAAAAGGTTTGAGCCTGATGCAAACACGCCGTCGTCGACGGGCTTTTCCACGCTGAAGTACGCTCGTCGCCCGCGACAGGGTGCGTCGGCCACCCGCGGATCGTCGGCGTTTAAGACGGCCCAATCTTGCGGTTGTTGGGTCTCAAACAGGCGCATCTTTGCGTGAAAGTACTCTGCGAGGGAGGCATGGCGGTCCAGGTGGTCGGGTGTGAAGTTCAAAAAGGCACCGATCTGGCACCGCATAGCCCGGACCGGTTGAAGCTGGAAGGACGAAAGCTCCAGGACGAAGATTCCTTCGCGCCGCCCGTCCAGCAGAGCCTGGGTTAAAGGGCGCCCAATGTTGCCGGCGACGTAAACGGGTAGCTCCGCCGCTTCCAAAATCGACCCTACCAAGCTGGTGGTGGTCGTCTTTCCGTTGGAGCCCGTGATCCCGACGAAGACGCCCCGAAGGAAACGCCAAGCGAGCTCGACCTCGGGCAAAATGGGAACGGCGGACGCACGGGCGGCCTCCAGAACCGACAAGGTGGGAGGGACTCCCGGACTCAAGATGATCAAGTCGGCCGACACGAAATCCTCTGTACGGTGGCCTCCGGCGGCGATCCGGATATCCGGGGGGAAGTCGCTCGGCAGTTCGGCCAGAGCGTTTTCCGGTTTGCTTTCGGAGACCGTCACCGCGGCTCCCAGTTGGTGGCAGAACAAGGCTGCAGCCTTGCCGCTGCGTCCGAACCCGACGATAAGCACACGCTTACCGCGCAGGTCCGGAGTGGGGCCGCCTACCAGCGGTTCCGGTCTTGTCGGACGTTTCGCCGTCACGGTGCCTCTCATCGCAGTTTCAAAGTCGTCAAGCTGAACAACGCGAAAATCGCCCCGAGGATCCAGAAGCGGATCACGACCTTCGGTTCCGGCCAACCCAAAAGTTCAAAGTGGTGGTGAAGTGGAGCCATCCGCAAGATGCGTTTCCCGCGGAAGCGGAACGACGAGACCTGGGCGATGACGGAGAGAGCCTCCAGCACGAAGATCCCTCCTATGGAGAAGAGAAGCAGTTCCTGCTTGATGAGAATGGCCACGGTGCCGATGGCTCCGCCCAAGCCCATCGCACCCACGTCCCCCATGAAGAGCTCGGCCGGATAGCAGTTGTACCAGAGAAAACCGGCGGTGGCGCCCACCATCGAGCCGCAGAAAATGGTCAACTCGCTGGCGTAAGTGTTCTTGATCAAACCGAGGTAAGTGGCGAACGTCGCGTGCCCGGTGACATAAGCCAACACTGTGAGAGCTCCGGCCGCAATCACCACCAAACCGGCCGCCAGCCCGTCCAGTCCGTCGGTCAGGTTGACGGCGTTGCTACTGCCCACGATGACCAGAACCACAAACAGAATCAACGGCAAGAAAGTGGAAACGCCGAAAATGACCAGATCCAGTTCCGGTGTGAAGCGTTTGAAGAAGGGGACGCTAAGCCGCGTGCTGTACAGCCCGAGTCGGCCGAGGTAAATCAGCAGACCTGCAATGGCGAGAGCGAACAGAATCTGAGCCGCTAGCTTCTGACGGACTGTTAGACCCAGCGATCGGCGCCGACTGATCTTCAGATAATCATCGGAGAAGCCCACAGCCCCGAAGAAAAGAAGTGACGCTTGGGCAATCCAAACATAAGCGTTGGAAAGGTCGGCCCACATCAAGGTGGGAACGATGATTCCGACGATGACCAGGATCCCTCCCATGGTAGGGGTGCCTTGCTTGGACTGGTGGTTGCGGGGTCCGTCTTCCCGGATGAACTGTCCGATCTGGAACCGTCGCAGGCGCTCGATGAACCAGGGCCCGAGCCACATCGTGATCAACAGCGCCGTCAGCCCGGCGTAAGCAGTACGAAACGTGATGTATCGCATCACGTTGAGCACCGAAAATTGATCGTGGAGGGCGTACAGAAGTTCGTAAATCACGACCTTGCCTCCTCCACTGCGGCGATCAGGCGGTCCAACTGCACGGCTCGTGAACCTTTGACGAGAACCAAATCTCCCGGTTGGAGTACCGCCAGAAGCCGGTCGGCGGCGTCTCGCCAGTCGGAACACTCTCGAACGGCGGCGGGAGGAAGGCCCTGTCGCAGGGCCCCTTTCGCCAGATATCGGGCCAGAGGACCTACGGTAATCAGTTGATCGACCACTTCGGCGGCCGTCCGCCCGCATTCTTCGTGCAGTGCCGGAGCGTGAGTTCCGAGCTCCAACATGTCGCCGAGAACGGCGATCTTTCGCCGCGACTCCGGTAACGCACGCAACGTTCGCAGAACAGAAGTCAAGGCCGCCGGGCTGGAGTTGTAAGAGTCGTCCCACAACAACACGTTGTCGATGTTTCGGATGACTCCACGGTGGTCCAGCGGGTGGATCGCCTGTAGAGCGTCCTCCACCTCTTCGGAGGAGAGCCCTTCATCGAGGGCGACCGCGACGGCCGCCGCCAAGTTCCAGGCGAAGTGTTCACCGACCAACCGGACGGTCACGGAAAGCTTTCGGCCGAATCCCGTCAACTCAAGACGCATGCTTTGAAGATCGAGGATCGACCACTGCCGGATGTGCAAGTCGGCGCTCGGACTTTGTCCGAAGCTCACCTTTCTGCCTGTGAACCGGCCGGCCAGGCGGCCAACCCGAGGATCGTCGGCGTTGAAATAGAGCGTCCCGTCCTTCGGTAGATGGGCGAGAATTTCTCCCTTTGCTTCGGCAATCAAATCGAGAGAAGGGAAGAACTCCAGATGCACGGGCGCGACGTTGGTTAACACCACGGCCTGAGGCTGTACCAGGCGGCCCAGGCGGTCGATTTCGCCCGGATGGTTCATTCCCAATTCCATCACCGACCGCTCATGGCGGGAATCCAACTCGAGGATGGACAAAGGCACCCCGATGTGGTTGTTGTAGTTACCGATGGTTTCGTGCACGACGAAGTGTTGTGCCAAGAGGCGCGCGATGAAGGACCGCGTCGTGGTTTTGCCCATACTCCCGGTGACGGCGATCAGGCGTCCGGACCATTTTTGCCGCGTCCACGCCGCCAACCGCTGGAGGGCCGTCACCGTGTCCGAGACCTGGAACACCAAAACGTTGTTCGGCGGCGATTCCGGCGGCCGTTGCACGACGAGCGCGGCGGCTCCTTTGCGCACCGCGTCGGAAAGAAACGCATGACCGTCTTGGCTCGACCCGGGCAAGGCGAAGAATGCCTGTCCCGGCCGAAGCCGGCGGGTGTCGATGCAGACGGACGGGAACGTCTGCTGCAGGCGGTCGCCGGCCGCAGCTTCGTTGAGGAGTTGAGCCTTCATGGCTACTACAGCCTCTTGCACGGTTATAGAAGGCATAACTCCTCCTGCACCACGACCCGCTCGTCAAACGGGATTCGCTCGGTTCCGATTTCCTGGTAGTCTTCGTGCCCCTTGCCGGCCAAGAGAATGAAATCCCCCGCCTGAGCTATCCGAAGGGCCCGGCGAATGGCCGAACGCCGGTCCGTGATCCGTTCGACATGGTCGGCCTCGGGAGGGATACCCGCAACGATGTCGTCGATGACGGCGTCGGGGTCTTCGGTTCGGGGGTTGTCGGAGGTCACAATCACGAAGTCCGCCAGTCGGGCGGCGATTTCACCCATCAGGGGACGCTTCCCACGATCGCGATCCCCTCCACATCCGAAGACGCAAATTAGTCGTTTGGACGTCATCTGGCGGGCCAACTTCAGGACGTTGGCCAAGGCGTCGGGCGTGTGGGCATAGTCGATGACTACGGTATAAGGACGCTCGACGGGAACCTTCTCGAAGCGGCCGGGAACGCTGGTGAGCGCAGCGACGCCCCGCCGGACCAGCTCCGGCTTGAGACCGAGCAGCAGGGCGGTGGTCGCAGCCGCCAAGATGTTGTACACGTTATGGTTCCCGATTAGACGGCTCTCCAAGAGGAGTTCTCCGTCGTCCCAGATCAAGCGGAGCCGAGTGCCTTCGTTTGTCGTCTGCCGACGCACGACCCGAAAGCGGTGGTGCCAAGCCAGGCCGTAAGCCGTCGCCTGCGGAAGATCGGCGAGCAGGCGCTGTCCCCAAGGATCGTCTCCGTTGACGACGGCAAGCCGCAAGCCCGGGTTGAACCCGGAGTCGAACAACCGTCGCTTGGCCGCGAAGTAGTCTTCCATCGTGCCGTGGAAGTCCAGGTGATCCTGCGTGAGATTCGTAAAGACAGCCGCCGGAATCGGGCATCCGTAGGTACGATCGAGGGCCAATGAATGGGAGGAAACCTCCAGGACACCGAACCGGCACCCTGCGTCCAGGGCCTGTCGGAAGGCCCGGTGGAGATCCACCGACTCCGGTGTGGTCAAGCGTGCAGGACTGCTGGTGCGGCCGACGACGGTATGAACCGTGCCCAAAAGCAGGGTGGGGGCCGCCTGGCTCAGGATGGAGTGGAGCAGGTAAGCTGTGGTGGTCTTCCCGTTGGTGCCGGTAACGCCCACCAGGACTAGTTCCTGGGCGGCCCGGCCGAAGAAGTGGTTGGCCGCCAGCGACATTACCGCGCGAATGCGACGCACCGTCACCCAAGGTATTCGGCTGTCGCTCTCCGGACTCTCTTCGGAGACCACGGCCACGGCTCCGCGGGCGACGGCCTCGGGGATGAAACGTACTCCGTTGATTTGCGTTCCGGGTATTGCGAAGAACAGACTGCCGGCTTCGACCCGGCGTGAGTCGTAAGCCAGGTGTTTGATTTCTATGTCGGCCTGTTGCGGTAAGCGTAGGTCGACCAGAAAGTCATCGGGAATTGCCGTCACTAGTTCCCGTAGAAGCATCGTTTCGCCGTCCAATGATTTGCGCCGATGACGCGCCGGCTTGACGTGAAAAGCGGACCTTCACCTCCATTCCCGGAATGAGTAAGGAACCGGGAGGGGGTTCTTGCTCCGTGACCACGCCCACACCTTCCGTTCTCACCCGGATTCCCAACCGGGCGCACGTCGCCACTACGGCGCGCAGACTTTCTCCCCGGAAATCGGGGATTTCCGGCACCTCCTCGGAAACGGCGGCCGCCTGCAGGTCTGTTGCGGTCTCGCTCGTTACCCGATCGATATCCGCCCGGGCTTGGTCCGCAAAAGCTGCAGAAGGATCGCCGGGATCCGGCTGGGTTCGGGCCTTGGGCGTCGACCTCGCCTTGCGGGCCAAGTCGAGCCTCTGCGCCGGCAGCCGGATCGGTTTGTCCTGGGGGACGCCACAACGCACCAGCGCCCTTTCCATAATACGATGGAAGGCGGGGGCGGCGACCGTGCCCCCGTAGGGCGTGCCCTTCGGTTCGTCGATGACGACGGCGGCCGCCAACGCGGGGTTTTCCAGAGGAGCGAAACCGATAAAGGAAGCTACATATTTTCCGGGCCGGTATCCGCCCGGTCCGGCTTTTTGGGCGGTGCCGGTCTTGCCGGCGCTCGTGTAGCCTCGCAGCTTGGCCGCCGAACCGGTTCCTTCTTCCACGGCACCGTGAAGCACCGTGCGAATCTCCGCCGCCAATCGAGTGGAGATCACCGGCGTCCGTTCCGGCTCGGCTTTCCACTGAACGGCTCCCTCAGGACCAACAATCTGCTGCACCAAATACGGCCTGACCAGGTAGCCGCCGTTGGCGACGGCAGAGATCGCCCGCACCATCTGCAGGGCGGTGACGCCGATTTCCTGTCCGATGGCGATGGAGCCGATCGAGAGTCGGGACCAGTCTTGCGGCGCCCGCAGCAATCCGCCGGACTCGCCTGGTAGGTCGACGCCCGTCGGCCGGCCGAAGCCGAATCGCCGAGCATACTCGTAGAGTCGGTCTTCTCCGAGGCGGAGAGCGAGTTTGATCGTACCCACATTGCTCGACTTCTGGATGATCTGGGCTACCGTGAGGTTTTGGAAACTCCCGTGTGCTTCCTTGAAGACCTTGCTGCCGAGTCGGACCGTCCCTAGGCGGCAGTCTACGATCTCTTGGAGATCGGCCAAGGATTCATTCAAGACGGCGGCAAGGGTGATCAACTTAAAGGTGCTGCCCGGCTCGTAGTAATCCTGAATGGCTCGATTGCGCATGGCTTCCGGCGTCGAGCGTTCAACCGCACCGGGTTCGAAGTCGGGATACGAGGCGAGGGCCAAGACGGCCCCGGTGTTGGGATCCATGACAATGGCGCTGCCCCCCAGCGCCTGATGTTTTTCAACGGTTTCGGCAAGAACCTGTTGGGTGAAATGCTGAATCGAAGAATCCAACGTGAGAAGCAGGTGCGCTCCTTGGGCGGTACTCTCTTGGCTCTCCCGCTGGTAGCTGCGGCGCCGTGCGTCCAGGCGAAGATCGATGCGGATTCTGCGGCCTCCGATCGAAGAATCGTAACGGTACTCCAGGCCGGCCAGGCCTTGATTGTCCGCTCCCACGAAGCCGAGCACGTGAGCGGCCAGGCGGCCGTGGGGATAGACTCGGTACCGGTCCTCGTGAACTCCGACACCCTGCAAGTGCAGATCTTTGATTTGGGATGCGGTTTCCGGCGGAATCTTGCGCTGCAGGTAGACGAACCGCCGATTGGATGAGAGGAGTTTCTCCAACTCATCGGCGGGAAGTCCCAGGTAAGGGCTCAGCGCGGTGGCGGTGGCCGCGGGATCGGCGATCAGATAGGGTTGAGCATACACTGAGTCTCCCCGCACACTGATGGCCAAATGGTTGCCGTCGCGATCCAGAATGCTTCCCCGATGGGGTGTGATCTCAAAGAAGCCTTCTTGCTGGTTGGCGGCGCGCAGTCGGTACTCGTCGGCCCGAATGACCTGGAGGACCGCGAGCTTGTAGAACACGGCGCCCGTCCAGGCAAGGACGCCCAGGATGACCAGCAACAGCCGGTTTTGGACGACGCTCCTGACGGCACGGTCACTGTTGAGATTCTTCATTCTCGGCCTTCGCTTCGAAGGGCAAGTGAGCCGGCTGTCACCTCACCGGCAGGACTTTCGGAGCGACCGGCTCCTTGTAACACCAGTACGTCGGGTTGATCTGCCGGGATCAGGCCCAGCTCGCCGGCCGCATCGGCCAGCCTGGCCGGAGAAACCAGGGCTTCCCATTCAGCCCGCAAACGCTCACCCGACTCGGCCAGGCGGCGGTTTTCCGACCTCGCCTGTTCGATGCTGTACTCGAGACTTCGGATCTCCGTGCGGATGGAGGCCGACACGAGCAGGAGAGCCACGGTCAGGGAGACCAGCACGAGCCATCGGGCCAAGGTCAGGAAGGTGACCCCTTCATCCCCGTTATACGCCCGATTGACGATCATCTGGTTACTTAGATCCATCATGGCTTTCTCCTTCCGGAAACGGCACGCGCTCGACGGCGCGCAACTTGGCGCTCCTGGCGCTCGGATTGCTTTGGACCTCCTCGGCGGCGGGGACGACGGGTTTTCGTGTCAGGATTCTCACCCTTTGCACGCGAGGACACCGGCACAGGTCGCCCGGGCGGAAACAGATGCATTTGCCTGCGGCGAGTTGGAAGCTGCGCTTGACGATACGATCTTCGAGGCTGTGAAAGCTGATGACTACAAGACGTCCCCCCGGGGCGAGAAAATCAATGATTTGGTCGAGGTATCGGTCAAGACCTTCCAGCTCTTGGTTGACGGCGATGCGCAGGGCCTGGAAGACCTGCGTGGCCGGATGATGCTGCGTGCGTCGTCGCTTTGTGGACTGAATCAGCTGAGCCAGCTGCTGGGTTGTGCGGATGCGCTGTCGCCGGCGTGCGTCGACGATTGCCGCGGCGATGCGCCTTGCTTCGGGTTCTTCTCCGTACGTGCGAAAGAGATCCGTGAGTTCATCCACCGAAAGCTGGTGGATCAGATCGGCTGCGGTGGTGGCTTGCGAACGATCCATCCGCATGTCGAGAGGACCTTCTTCGCGAAAGCTGAACCCCCGTTCGGGCTCGGTGAGCTGGAGGCGGGAAGCGCCCAGATCCATCAAAATACCGTCCACTTGGGGGAGATCGAGACGGTGGAGCAGCAGGGGCAGGTTTCGGAAATTCTCGTGATGGAACGTTACCCGTTCCCGATAGGCGGCGAGACGTTGCTGAGCCTCCTCGAGGGCTTCCTGGTCCCGATCGATGGCGATGAGGCGTCCGTGTCCGCCTAGGCGGGCCAAGACGAGAGCGGCATGTCCGCCGAGGCCCGTCGTACAATCGACGTAGACACCACCCGGTTTGACCGCCAACCAATCGACGGCCTCGTCGGCCAGTACCGGTATGTGTCTGCTGTCAACGGTTTGCATGGCTAAATTCCCAGTTCGGCCAGCGCCTCGGCGTCGGCGGACGTAAATGGATGAGCCTCCATCTCTTGCAAGAACTTCTCGTGGTTCCAAACTTCCAGATGGTTCAGCTGTCCGATGACGACGACCTCGCCGTCGATGGACGCTCTTTCCCGGAGATGCTGGGGGATAAGCACGCGTCCTTGTGCATCCATGCTGGTCAGTTGGCCGAAGTAGGAAGTGTTGCGGAGAAATCGTTGCTTGGCGGGACGCATTTTGGGGGGCTCGAGAAGCTTGGCCTCGATCTTCTCCCACTCCGCCAGTGGATACACCAGGACGTTCTCTCCGTCGACGCTGGTTACGAAGAGCTCGACCTGCGGTCCGTACTCTTCTTCCAAGATGCGCCGGTGCCCCGTCGGAATCTTTAGTCTCCCCTGGGCGTCCACTTTCGCCGGGGTGTTGCCCCGCATCCGCATGCCCGCGTCTCCCGAGCCGAGAGAATCTCCCCCAACTGGAACCTATCTCGGCCTATCTGATCCTAAATAGTCCAACAGAGACCATGTAAATGTCAAGGGAAAAAATGAGTGGGGTCTCGCCGACCCTTAGAGCGGCAAGGGAGCCGGTGGGGAATCATCGTCGGATGACGCTGGAACTGGAGCGGGTTTGCCGAAGCGACCCGAAAAGCGTACGGCGGACGGGGTACGGCGGTTGCGTGCCGAGTGCTGCGTATCCCTCAGTTCTCAGACTCAGCGGATGAGGTCCTGGTAGTCCTCGTCGAGTGCAAGGGGCTCAACCTCGCCTGTATACACCACGACCCGATAGTGGAAATGTAGGCTTTCCCCCGGCTGGACCCGCAACTCGATCGGCTCTCTTCCGGGAGCGAAATCCTTTCGTCCCAAGGGATTCGCGGCGAATAGACCGTAGGCCCGAGCGTGCCAGTAGGTGGGATGTCGAAGGGAGTCGGGCAGCTCGAAAATCGCAACGGTTACTCTCTCGCCGTTGACGACACCGGTCAGGGCCACCCACGGGCTTCGGCGCCCCCAGATCTGAGCTTCGCTTTCCCGGCCGAAAGCATTGCGGTACCGGCCCGTACCGTCACCTTCTCTTAAAGCATCAGCCAGGCGCAGGGCGAAAAAGCCTTCCTTGGTGTCATGGAACGTCAGGGCGTCGGCAAGCGAAACAAGCCAAGCTTGGAAATCAATCCACCGTCGCCGGGAATCGCCGCCGAAACGCATAAAACGGTGTTCTTGCAGCACGGTCTTGTCCGCCCCGTCGACCCAGTCGGCAAGGATCTCGATCACCCCCGATTCGGCTCCGCTTTCGGCTAGAATCAGCGAGCGATGCACCATGTGCTCTCCATGGGCGTGACTCCAGAAATCCAATCCGTTCACGTCCCCGTAGCCGAAGAAGAGAGATTGCTGATGTGGATGATCCCGGGTTTCCGGAGTAGCCTCATCGATAAAGGGAAGCTCCCGATTCACCGGGTTTCCTCCCGGTGACAGCAGCGGGTAAAGCACCGGTTTCTGCCTGAATTCGGGGCCGTAACAGTAGGCCGTGAAAAGTCCGTCGCCGATACGTACCTCCACCCGTCCGAGATCCGCTCGCGTCGTGACGGTAACCGGCAAGGTGTCGGAGGCTAGACAAGAAATCGTACAAGCACCGGAGAGAACCACTAAAGCGTGAAACATTGCTGGGGTTCGGCCGAGGACTTTCATCGTTGTCACCTCCCACCACAGTCCGCCTAATGCTACAACGGTCTTATGGATCTGCCAAGACATGTGGGAGCCGGTGCCGGGGGTTACGGGAGGTTTCTCGGTTCCCAGGCTCCGGGGTTTCCGGGAACACGGATCACGCGGATTTCGCCGGTTACTGGTCGAATCAAGCCTTGGGATGTATCGGTGAGGTTTTGCGTTTCCGCGTCATCGGCGTCGTCTACTCACCCTATGGCCGTCTTTGCCCGCCACCCGCCAACTCGAGTCATGCGGGGTTAAGCTTCGGAAGTTTTGCGAGAAGGAAACGGGGCTGGTGGGCCGTGATTTTTCTTTCTTCAAATCCCGGCCCACAGAGGGTGCCCAAAGAGGAGATTGTGACCGAAGGAAGCATACGACAAAGGTGGTGGAAAGGAAGAGTGGTTGGCGTGGCTAGGAGAGAGCGGCGATCGGTTGAAAGAGCCGATCCGACAAGGTGCTGCAAACGATTCTAAAAGCGTAGACGGTGGAAACGCCGGGGCGGAGAAGAGCGAACGCACTGAGGAGGCGCTCAGGCTACCGGTCGGGGTACTACAGGCGAGCACAGGAGGGTGGGGTGATGCGGACGCAGGCGGTGCTGCCGGCGGCGGCGATGAAGCAGGAAGGCCGGCGCCCTACTCTCCTCGCCCCACAGTCCCGTGGCTGCGCCGTCATTTCAGGAACCGATCGAACCAAGCAAAGGCGTCCGCCTGCATAGCCTTGTCGAACTTGTGACCGCCGGGGTAATAGTTACAACGATACAGGTCCGGAGCACCGGCTCGGTCATAAACGTCTCGGATCATCGCGTCGGCCCGCCGCATCTCGGAGGGCGTGTACAGCGGGTCCTCGTTGCAATTGAGGACCATTGTCGCCGCAGGGACCCGCAGCCCAAGGATCTCCGGGAAATCGAGATCCCTCGGCAGGAGCGGAACATAGGTCATCCAGGTGTGGGTGAAACACTTGTCCAGCAGGAAGTCGCGCCAGGTCGTCATGAATCCGACGACGACAGCCACGTCGATCCGGTCGTCCATGCCGGCCAGAAAGACGGTTCTCATCCCTCCTCCGGAAAGACCGGCGCAGCCGAGACGCTCTGCATCAACTTCGGGCCGGGCCGCGAGAACATCAAGAGCACGCTGATCTTCCACCACATAGACGCCCGGCCAGGTGGTTCCCGCCGAGATGAGACTCTTCTCCATGATGTGCTCGTGGGAAGCGGCGAAGCTGTTGTATCGGGTGATTCCTTCGAGATCATCGGATTTCGGGTCGACGCCCTCGCCCCGAATCACTTCGGGGACATCGGCTACCCTCACCCGGCGACTTCCGAAGGGGAAGGTGTCGTGCACCAGCACGACGTAGCCCCTCTTCGCCACCTCGTTGGCCCAGGCGACCGATTCGTAATAGTGGTCTTGGTGCCGGACTTGAATCTCCCAGTCGTCGTGTCCCGTACGGGCGATCTTCCGCCATCCCAGAAACTTGTTCCCTCCGTGATCGTGAAGAGCGAGGATTCCGGGCAACGGCCCCTCGGCTCCCGCCGGCTTCAGTAGGACAGCCTGGGTTCGGGGGCCCATCGGCAGCTGCCAGGAGAGCACCTCGATATCCAGGCCGTCGTACCTGTATCGCGATTCCACCCGAGCCTCCGGCGGTCCTCCCAGGTCAACCGGTGCCAAACATTCAGTAACCCGCCTCCGCGCGGTTTCACGCCATTGATTGATGTCGTCCCATTTACCGGTTCGAAAGGAAAGCCGGCCCGGTCCGTCTCCCAGGACGAACTTCGACAGCCAGGGCCCGTACACACCCGTCATGTTCGGTCGCACCCCCGCTTCCTGACCTTCCTGGGCGCCCCGTAAGAAACCCACTCCGGTGGTAAGGACGCAGCAAAGAACTGCAATACCGGTGGTGAAGTATCGTCTCACGGTCATCCTCCTTAAAATCACTTTGGTCAAACAGAATGCCGACCCCAACGACAGTCGAAGAGTCCGGCTGCGGCAAACCTCGTATCACCGACGCGCTCATCTTTCGGAATCCTGTCTTTCCAGACGCTCTCAGAGCACGCGGCCGGGCGTATCCGCTCTTTCCACGAAGTTGTCTCGTATTCTCGCGCTCTTTCCTTGGACTTCTTGGGGCTCGTCACTCACTCGGATTTTCCGCCGGAATACTCGAAAAAATTGTAATCCGGGGAAATATGCTTTTTGCCTCAGACAGTTAAAGCCAAGAGAAGGAGCACCTCCTATCTCTACCGCCTTCTGTCGATAAAGTGTAGGTAAAAGAGGTTCGGATTTCACCGCTAAATTCAGCGCTAACTGGAAGTCGACTTCGAGGCGGGGACAATCGGCTTGCATGGTGGAGCGGGTCTTCGCCAGCTGGAACGAAAAACCGAGATGATTCGATGACCGGCCGAATGTTTTATGGACGCTCGGGACGTCGGACGCATTGAACATGACGGGGGATCGACGATGCCTCAGCGGTTCTAGGGCCCGGCTCCTACAGCTTTCGGGGCTCCTCGCACGGGAGTCTCCCTCAGCGATTGTGAAAGAGGACGCGGCGTGGAAGGGGAACACTATATCTGTGCCCAGCACATGCCACCGCTGCATATCAAATCAAAGGCGGACGATCTTCCGGTTTGGCCCACCGCCTGCGTGCAAGGCCAACCCGGAGACCGTGCTGTCGTCCTACTGATCCCGGGAGCGCGTCGGGTCTCCGGCTTCCGTGACACCGTCCGGGAGATTTGTCCGTCGGATTGTATCGCCTGTCGTCCTGAGCGCCGGCCCGAATCAGTCGACACTCGGAAAGGCTAAGGGAATATCGACCAACCTACCGTCGGCAGCCAGGTTCAAGAGGCCGCCCGCGGTGATCGGCCCCGTGCTTTCCATTTCAGCACTCCATTGAAGTGGGTGGGAGATTCCTCCATGCCCTCAAACTCGCTCAGGAACCGGCCGATCCGATGCAACGGTGCGAGAGTGACATCAGCCTTGCCCACCAAGTTGCCCTGCAAGTCGACCAAACGTAACGTCACCTGCACCGGTCGGTCCGCAGAGGGATTGACCAAGGCCCAGGACGTCCGGTGATCCACCCGAACCACCGCTTCCCCGGCCAATTGGGTTGTCGGAGGCACTCCCGCGATGGGGACGCTGCTCGGCACCGAATCCGATTCCGGCGGATAACAGGGAGGCACTCCGTCCGCGATAAGAGGAGCCGTGCACCCCCGATCACGCACCCACAAGCGAGCGTTGACTTTGACCCACTCTAACGCCGTTACGGGACCCACCCGTTGAACGCCGGAAAAGGGCGTCCTGTCCACAGGTATTTCAAGGTCCCGGGCGGCAGCGTCAGGGATACTTTGCTCTCGGGTATCCGGAAACCGTCGGTCAGGACCGGCTCGGGTTCGCCCTCGGATCCGTGGCTGATTACCACGACCCGTTGCGACGTGGTGGAGCTGTTGAAGAACGTGAAGACGGTGTGAAGCCAGTTCCAGTCGGGCGACTCACCAGCCGCCATGTCGACTACCGTGGGAAAGATCAGGTCGTGGGACCCAGCCCGGCCACCGGCGCCTGCCGTCAGGCCGAAGCCGATCACCACCACCGCTACTGTAATTCGCATTCCAAACCGCGGTGGAAACTTCATTTCCCTCTCCTCCTGATGCAAGGATGCTGTGCGTCCAACTTATGGTCAAACCACGGAGGAGCAGGGTCCTGTGAGAACCTCGCATATTCCTGTGGCCTCCAGTTCTCTACAGCCCTTCTAGAAGGAATGAGCCAACGAAAAGAAGTCTTTCAGCTACGCCCTGGAGGCCTTTCTGTCAGGAGACATCCTCCCGACGAAGCCCGGAGGCTTGACGAAACAGCTCCGCGCGGCCCGTAACCTCGGTGTACGCAGAATCCCGTACGCGGTACGCCGGAGGTGGGCGGAAGCCTCGATCCCGACGGGAAATGTCGCGCCGGGCGTGACGTTAAGGCGGTCGGCGGTTTATGCTGGAGCGTCTCGGGGAATGGAGGGTACGTCGTACATGCAACAGGTGAAGGTTCATCCTACGGCGATCGTGCATCCCACGGCCCGACTGGGAGAAGGGGTCGTGATCGGTCCATGGGTGCTCATCGAGGAAGGGGTGTGTATCGGCGACGACACCTCGGTGGCCGCCCGGGCCGTCGTCAAGGCCGGCGTGTCCATGGGTAAGGGGAATCGCATCCATGAGGGAGCGATCCTGGGGGGAACACCGCAAGATCTCAAGTTCCGGGGAGACGTCTCGCGCTTGAGGATTGGTGACGGCAACATCATTCGCGAGGGAGTGACGATCCATCGTTCCACCCATGCGGGCGGAGAGACCGTTGTGGGCAATGAGAACTTCTTGATGGCGTACGCGCATGTGGCTCACGATTGCCGACTGGAGGACGGTGTCATCCTGGCCAACAACGTCTGTCTGGCCGGGCACGTGACGGTGGAGTCTCACGCTTTTCTTTCCGGCGGTGTGGTGGTTCATCAGTTCTGCCAGGTTGGCCGCTACAGCATGGTGGGTGGCAACGCCAAGGTGGAAAAAGACGTTCTGCCGTATTTCCTGGCGGACGGGGTTCCCGCCCGCACCCGAGCTCTGAACTTGGTCGGGCTGCGCAGACATGGTTTTACGGCGGCGGATATCCGCCTGCTGAAGCAAGCCTACCGGATTCTCTTGGGCGCCGGAAAACTTGAAGAGCGGTTGGCGGAGCTGTCCGCGCTGGGCTCGGCCCATGCCGACTACCTGGTGCAGTTTGTCCGTCGCTCGCAACGGGGGTTCTGTCGTGCCGCCACGGCGGGCGATTTGGAATGACTGTTTTTCGCCGGAGTAGCTCGGCTCCGATCCCGGGGAGAAGGGTTCGTAGGACGTCCGTCTCGGTTGTCCAAGGACCACCGGCCGCGGGTGAAGACGCTTGCAGCCCCCGGTTGTGAGAGCTTCGGCCCGTCGAAAGGTAAACGTCCGGTCGTCGCGACAAATCTCAGTGGGAGAGCCTGAGGCGGTTAGAATATTGACGTCATTTCGACCGAAGACATGGAAGAGAGGACACCATGCGTATCGCCGTGATGTCGGACACGCACGATCACATCTGGAAACTAAAGCAGGCTCTGGAGCTGATCCGACAGGAGGGTGCGGGCGCCGTCCTGCATTGTGGGGATCTGTGTAGTCCCTTCATGATCCGCCACCTTGGCGAAGGAAGTGAAGTTCCCATCCACCTGGTCTGGGGGAACAACGAAGGGGATCCGAAAATGATTGCCGAGGTAGCTTCACGGTACCCGCACGTGCATCTGCACGGTCAGCTGGCGCGGCTGGAACTGGGGGGTATGAGAATCGCCGTCAATCACTATCCGGAGATTGCCGAACCGTTGGCCTTATCGGGGCTTTTCGACCTGGTTTGCTATGGCCACGACCACAAGGCGTTCGCGGAACGCCGGGCCGACTGTTGGCTGCTGAATCCCGGAGAGATTCTGGGCATGAACGGTCGAAGTACCATCGCCTGGTTCGACACCGAGACGGGAAGGATCCATCACGAGGAGCTCTCGTGAGCCTCGGCAAAGCCGGATTTCGCCAGGCCGAGCAAGCCTGAGGCGAGAATTTCGTCTTCGTCCGGGAAAACGGTGCGCAGATCGAGCAGCACCCGCTCCTTCTCGATCCGTGTCAGGATCGGAGGCGTGTGACGGCGGAGGGCCTCTTCGATACTTCGGGCGCTCAGTCGCGTACTCTGAAGCGCCAGCAGCCATGTGGGGATTCCTTCGCCGGGTGCCGAACCTCCTCCCAGGTAGGAGTATCCGGGCTCGATCTCCACGATCAGGTTCCCCCCACTGCATCTTTGCTGCACGGCTTCAACCCGCCGGCGGATCTCCTCGTCGGAGATCTGAAGCATGCTCCACACCGGCAGCACGGAGCGATGGCGTCCGGCGGCGTACTGAAGGAGGGTCGCGTCGAGAGCCGCGTAGACCATCTTGTCGACCCGCATCGCTCGCATGAGGGGATTGCGTCGGATCTTTTCGACAAGATCGTGCCGGCCGACGATGAGGCCGGCTTGAGGGCCACCCAGTAGCTTGTCGCCGCTCGAGCAAACCAAGTCCACTCCCTGCGCCAGACAATCGCTGATCGCCGGTTCCTCCCGGAGGGCGGAGTGAGCGTCCGGGAACAAGAGGCCGCTTCCTACATCGTAGACTAAGGGCAGACGGCGGCGGTGCGCCATCTCTACGAGTTCCGCCAACGGAGGGCTTTCCGTAAAGCCTACGATCCGGTAGTTCGAGGGGTGCACTCGAAGAATGACAGCGGTGTTTTCGTCAACGGCGTCGGCAAAATCCGCCGTTCGAGTGCGATTCGTGGTGCCGACTTCCTTCAGAAAGGCACCGCCGGCCTGCATGATCTCCGGCAGCCGGAAGGACCCTCCGATCTCGATCAGTTCGCCTCGAGACACGAGAACATCCCGATTCCGAGCCAGCGTGTTCAGAATCAAGACCAACGCCGCCGCCGCGTTGTTCACGACGGTGGCGGCTTCGCAGCCGAGCAGGCGGCGCAAACGTCCCTCGACGTGGATGTCCCGGTGTCCGCGGCGGCCGAGAGTCAGGTCGTACTCCAGGTTGCTGTACCGGCATACCGGCTCACGCATGGCCTCGAAGACGGGCTCGGCCAGTGGAGCCCTACCCGCGTTCGTGAGTAGTAAGATTCCGGTGGCGTTGACCACGCGGCGCAGGCTGGGACGGGCACGCTCGTGCAGCCGATGCCGAACCGCTTGCATGATGTTGCGGACTCGCTTTGGGATCTCATCGGCGCCGAGTCGCCCTTGTCGGATCTCCTCTCGCAATTCCTCCATCAACTCTTGGAAGGTCTGGACTACCTCCCTGCGGGAGAAGCGCTGGATGAGTTCAGTCGTCTGAGCGTCTTCGAGGAACTTGCCCACGGCAGGGAGATTGCGTAGGAGTCTTTCGACAGGTTCCTTCTCCATGCCACTCATCTTAACGATATTCCGAGCGGGCTTCATCGCTTTTGGACAAGCCTTTTGCCACGGCCGCCGGCAGTAAGGGGTCGACGCCGGTCGTCGGGGTGAGAAACCGGCCAAATGAAATCCGCGACAAATTGCCGGTCGTAGCAACTCCGAACTCCGGCAGGCGACCATTACCGGTACGGGAGGTGACGGGCCGGGGGTGTCCCCCCGCGTCTGGGACGGTGGAGCCGATGTTAGAATGGCTCGAGGTGGTCATGGAAGAGCGCCTCCAGAAGATCATAGCTTGTGCCGGCCTGACCTCTCGGCGAAAGGCGGAGGAGCTGATAGCCGCCGGCCGGGTTACGGTCAACGGTTCAGTGGTGACGCAACTAGGGGCCAAAGCCGACGCGGAACGTGATCACATCAAAGTGGACGGAAACCTGCTTCAGGCCGAACCGAAGGTCTATTACGCTCTTAACAAACCTCAGGGGGTGCTGAGCACCACCTCGGATCCCTTGGGGCGTCCCGTCGTTTTGGATTTCGTTCCTCGGTCCGAACGGCTTTTTCCGGTAGGGCGACTGGATTTCCAAAGCGAAGGGTTGGTGCTTTTGACCAACGACGGAAAGCTGGCCCGCGCCGTCATGGAAGCGGGGAGGCTTTCCAAAGTCTATCGTGTCAAGGTGCAGGGACGGCCTTCGGAGGAAGTACTCGTCCGATTGCAGCGCGGCATTCGGCTCCGGGGTGAACAGCTTGCGGCGGAGCGGATCGTCCGACTGAAGAGTGCCGACAATACTTGGTTGGAAGTGATTTTGCGGCAAGGGCGAAATCGCCAAATCCGCCGGATGTTCGAGGCCGTGGGGCACCCAGTGATGCGATTGAGGCGAGTGGCCGTGGGACCCGTCCAGCTTGGGGATTTGAAGCCGGGCCGTTGGCGGAAGTTGTCGCCTTGGGAATTGAAGGAATTGCGTAAGGCGCTCGGTGGTGGGGACCGGAATCGCCCTGAGCGGAGGTCGGCTTGATGTTTACGGGAATTGTGCGGACCAAAGTGAGGCTTTCCGAGATCCGGACAAGCGATGACGGCAGTACCCTTCGCTTCACCCCTGGGGTTTTGGACGAAGTACTCCAAGTGGGGCAGAGCGTGGCGGTTGACGGGGTGTGCCTGACCGTGGCCCGAAGAGGAGAAGGTTGGGTCGAAGTGGAGGCCACGCCTGAGACGTTGCGAAAGACCAACTTGGGACGGCGCCGGGTGGGCGACTTCGTCAATTTGGAGCCGCCGGTGGGTCCCGGGGATGTGTTCGGCGGGCATTTGGTGCAAGGTCACGTGGATGCCACCGGAGAGGTATTGTCGATTCGAGAAGAAGGAAATTCTTGGATCTTTCGGTTTTCTTGTCCGCCGGAAGTGAGGCGGTATTGCGTCCTCAAGGGTAGTGTCACCGTCAACGGTATCAGTCTCACCATCTCGGGTTTGGGAGAGGACTGGTTTGAAGTGGCCGTCATTCCTCACACGTGGGAAGTCACGAATCTTTCAGACGTGGGAGAGGGCGACGTCGTTAACTTGGAAGCGGATATTGTCGGCAAATATGTGGAAAGTCACGTGCTGCGCTACCTGGACCTGGGTGTTGGTGTGGGGTTGCCTGGGGGCGGCTCCGTCTCTTCTCGCTGAACTCCCTTCGGGTGCGGTTTTGGTTTATCGGGTGGAGACGCAGCGTTCAACCAAGCCCTTTGTCGTAAGAATCGGACGATTCCGTCCCGACATCGTTTTGGAATGGGAATCGGAAAGCCACCAAGGCACGGTCCACTTCCACTCCGTTGCCGTCAGCTCCGCGGACAAGCTGCTGACCACGGGCATTTTCGAGCCCGGAGTGGATCAGGAGTTCGGCGACGCCATGGGGCGCTGGCTGTCCTCCCAAATGTACCGGAAGTTGACGCAATCGGGGCGGGTGAAGGTGCGGCTGAATAACTTTTCTTCACAGCTGGTGTTGCGGGGGAGAGGTTCGGTGGAGGTGTCCTGGAATGGAACGCCGCAAGAACTCCCGGTTGTCCTCGTCGAGGACGGCCGTGGGGGACGTTGGTCATTTCTGGACTCCGCCGAGAATCCCTTATTGGTCACCTACGAAAATCCGTATTATGCAGAAATCCTGGAGCGTGTCGCTATCGAGAACGCAAGTAAATTGCGGTGGTTGAAGCGAATGCCCCCCATTAAGTAACGGGCTGAGCAAACTTCGCCCTTTCCAGCCTGGTACTGCATCCGAAGTCTGGGCAGCCGAACCGGAGGTTCTGGTTGGTATGCGTTCAACTTTTAAAACTGTGAAAGCGTCTGAAGGGTTGAGGGTTTTCTAGAGACTGAAAGCGGCGGGATACCCGGCCGGGGAAGATGGATGAGCTTAACCGGAATTTGGAGTTTGCGACCGGACGGGCCTAAGTATAATGAGCCTTCGAAGGGGGTTCGCAGCGGTTTTTAGAGTTCCCTTGGGGGAGCGGCCGTGGAAACAGGCCGAGGGATGAGACGGTGTCGGTCCAACGCCGGCAAAAGATGAGCCAGTCTGCGGGAGTCGGGTGACGAAGATGTGTATCGCGTCCATCGAAGAGGCCTTGGAAGATATCAAGGCTGGGAAGATGGTGATTGTCGTCGACGAAGAAGATCGCGAGAACGAAGGCGATCTGACCATGGCCGCCGAGAAGGTGACTCCTGAAGCCGTCAACTTCATGGCAACCTACGGTCGCGGTCTCATTTGCATGCCGATGACCGGCAAGCGGCTGGACGAGCTACAGATTCCGTCAATGGTGTCGCAGAACGAGTCGGTTCATGGGACCGCCTTTTGTGTGAGTATAGAGGCGAAGCGCAACGTCTCAACAGGTATCTCGGCCGCCGATCGTGCCACCACGATTCTTACCGCCGTGAGCCCCGACACGAAGCCCGACGATTTGGTTCGCCCGGGTCACGTGTTTCCCTTACGGGCCCGAGAGGGGGGTGTGTTGGAACGGGCGGGGCAGACGGAAGCGGCCGTCGATCTGGCTCGATTGGCGGGGTTGCAACCTGCGGGAGTGATTTGCGAGATCATGAATCCGGACGGGACGATGGCCCGGATGGACGACCTGAAACGTTTTGCGGTCCGGCACGGCCTAAAGATCATCACCGTGGTGGATTTGATCAGGTACCGCTTGCAAAACGAGCGCTTTGTGCACTTGGCCGAGCAGCATCAAGTAGAGACGGAGTTTGGTGGATTTCAGCTGTTGATCTACCGGAACGCATTGGACGGCCGTCGGCATGTCGCGCTGGTGAAAGGAACCCTCCGGGGGGAAGACCCGGTGCTCTTGCGGGTACACACGCAGGCTCCTCTCGCCGACGCGCTCGGCGTCCGTGGGGTGGCCGGCGCGGGGGAACTGCGGACCGCACTCAAAAGGATCGCGAAAGAAGGCCGAGGTGTCATAGTCTACTTGCTGGCCGCCGATCCCCAGGTACCGCTGCAACAGGAACTGGAGGACTTGCAGGAAAGGAACGGCGGGCGTCACAGGGACGTCCCGAACTTCAAAGAGTACGGTGTCGGCGCCCAGATCTTGGTGGATCTCGGCCTGCACCGGGTTCGCTTGTTCACGAACCATCCCAAGAAACTGTCCGCACTTGAAGGATTTGGAATCGAGATCGTGGAGCAGATCCCTTTGGAAAACCCGGCTGCGGATCGTTTCTTAGAGTCTCTCACATCGACCTAGATCGCCCGCGCCTCATGTCGAACGCCAAGCGTCATTCTGCCTTTTCCGCCATATAGCCTTGGCGATGCAGTACTTTGAGTTTGTCCTTCTTGCCGTCGCCGTCGATGTCTATGTCCACCGTCACCTTGATCTTGCGAAATTTCCCGTCACGCTTGGTGTTGCTGGAAACGTAACCGATGGAATACTGGCTGCGGAGTAAGGCGCCGATGGTGGAGAAGATTCCGGGGAATTCGCTCGTAAAGCGGGGAAAGAAGGCTTGCCCCCCGGTGGACTTGGCAAATTCGCGCAAGGCGGCGTCGGCCTGGTAGAAATCCATCCGCGTCATATCCGCCATCCGATGTTCAGCCCTGGCCCGGAGGTTTCCGCCTAGGCCCACCGCATAAATGACGGTGTTGGTTCGCTTGACGCGGTCCAGGATCTCTCCCAAGTTCTTTTTGCTGAAAGTGTCTAAACCCGTCGCCACGAGCACTATGGCTGTTTTCTGTTCGAGCTCCTCAATCCGATCCAGAACCTCGTAAAGAGTGTCGTAGAGATTGCTCTCGCGGTATGCGGGGAAGTTCAGCCGCTGCAGAGCCTGATGGACCTCATAGCGATTCTGGGTGAAGTCGACAAGGATTTCCGGGCGCATGTCATAAGCCACGGCGGCGATCCAGTCGCCGGGTCGCATCTGATCTACGAACGTATAGGAAGCCATGATGGCTTCATAGAGCAGTTCCCACGGCAGAACCTTACTGTACTCCACGATCAAGACCGCCGTCAGCGGAGCCTCGACCGGTTCAAAGTACGTGATCTTCTGTTCGACATCGTCTTCGAAGACCTTGAAGTGCTCTTGCTTGAGCCCGGTGATGAGGTTTCCCCTGCCGTCTTGCACGGTGACGTCGACTCGAACCTGCTGTACCTCGAGTCGGATCGCCGCTCGGCCCTCAGGCTTGGTTTGCTTTTCTTCGAGCTGCTTGTCCTCTTCTTCGGTCGGACGCTGGGCGAGTAAACCGGGAACGCTGAACGCAAGACAGAATAGAACAGTTATTAGTCGCTTCATCGCACATCCCATGCCAACACAACCTTAGGTAACGATGAACCCCATTGTACAGAGGACGGACCGGTCATGCATCGGGTGGGACGGCCGGGCGACGCCGTCGCCGCGTAGTCCCCGCCGGTCGGCCGATGTCGCCGTAGTCGGGGACGGTCCCGGCCGGCAGCGACCGGGCTGAAGTGCCCGTTGTGCTAGTATTCAAGCATGTCTCCGGCCGAGAAGGAGAAAGCCCTGGTCGAGTGGCTTCAGGCGTATCGCGGAGTGATCGTGGCTTTCAGCGGTGGGGTAGACAGCACCTACCTGGCGTTTACGGCCCATCGGGTCTTAGGGGAGCGTTGCCTGGCGGTGACGGGCTTATCTCCCTCCATGAGCCGAAGGCAACGAGAGTTGGTCGATGACGTGGTGCACCGGCTCGGTTTGCGCCACCGCTTCATCACGACCGACGAAGTCGCGGATCCCCGGTATGTGGCTAACCCCTCGAACCGCTGTTACTTCTGTAAGTCGGAGTTGTTGCGCAGGCTGGAGGCAATCCGCTCCGAGGAGGACGCCGACGTCGTGCTGGACGGTGGAAACGCCGATGATTTGACGGATCATCGACCCGGGCGGGAGGCGGGCCGGGAGTACGGTGTGTGCAGTCCTCTGGCCGAGCTGGGCATGGGGAAAACCGACATTCGGGAAAGGTCGCGCTTTTGGGGATTACCCACCTGGGATCTCCCCGCGACGCCGTGCTTGGCTTCCCGTTTTCCTTACGGCGTGGCGGTGACGCCGAAAAGATTGTCTCAGGTCGAGAGGGCGGAGGAGGTGCTTCGCTCGATGGGATTCCGGGAGTTTCGGGTGCGGCACCACGAAGATCTCGCCCGCCTTGAAATCTCGGCGGAAGAGATGCCACGGATTCTGAGTCTGGAGGTACTGCAGCAGGTGAATCGGGAACTGAGGCGGTTGGGATATCGGTTCGTAACCCTGGACTTGGGCGGTTTCCGGTCGGGTTCCCTCAACGATCTCCTGCAACTCGAGCTCGGCGGGCGGTGAGTCCTCCAGCCGTCTCCTACTCTGGGCCGTGTTTTGACTCATGCGCACGGAGTGCTCGGGAGAGGACAAGCCCACCTTGGTCTGTACCTCGAGACTGACGAATTTATCCCGCGCTGGGGAAAATGGGGGAGTCAATCGTGGAGCCGAAGACGAATCATTTCATCGTGGTGACCCAACCTGGGGAAATGCTGCAGGAGCCAGTAGCGAACCAAGCCGGCTCCTCCTCCCAAAAGCGCAATGACCACCAGCAGGACAGCGGTCCCCAATAAGCTCTGAACCACGAGTCCGAGAAACGTCAGTTGCTCGTCGGAAAAAGCCGAGCGCTCATCCTTCAGCCATTGAACCGTGGGTTTGTATTGCAGGGCCCCGAGAACGGCCCGGGCTTTCTCCTCGGGGCCTAGGAAGATTCCAATGAGCAAGCCGCTCCGCTTCAAGTAAATACCTTGTTCTGAAAAAACCGACTGCAGGGCTCCTTGTAATCGAACCAGGTCCTCCTGGGCCATAGCGACGGTCGGATAGCCGATGACAAAGAGGGGGAAGCCTTCCGGCGTGTACTTGGCGTACGAGACCTCTATACCTTCGTCGGGTCGGAGCAGCGGCAGGATTTCAGGCGGAAGATCCGAATTCTGCTTGAGGCTTTGGATTCCGCAGTAGAAGCGAACAGAGGAAGCATCCAGCTCCTCCGTCGGTAAGTGGCTCACCGATACCGGCAACTGGTTTTCAATATTTATCGCTTGGATGATTGCTCCCGCGAAGTAGAGAAAGTCATCCTGGGCCAACCGACCTGAAGGAGCCTCGACGTGAAAGAAACAATTCCCGCGCCAGAACACGGCAGAGGTCGGATCGAACCGGTTGCCCACTCCCAAAGGAAGAGGCTTTCCCGCGTGCTCGGCCGATTCCAACCACCACGTAAAGAGACTGTAGGCTCCCCGTGAGTCTTGAGTCTCCCAGACTTCGACGGACATCGTCTGAGCGGAATCGGCCGTCACCTCCCAGCGTGAGAATGAAACCAGGCCGGCGTCTTCCAACAACATCCGATTGAACGGTCCCAATACCTCGCGGGAGTCCAAACTGGCGCTCTCGAAGTTCTTGATGTAGCGATAACCCTGAGTGGCGGCGAAATAGCGCTCGATTCCCGACCCAAAGACCACACCTGCGGTCGCCAGTACGGAGAAGGACAAGACTAAGAAGCGACGTAAACTTCTTCTCATGGTGTTCGGGGAATCAGCGCTCCGAAGCTGCAACTGCTCGAGGAGAAGCCGTCGGCACGCCTAAGGAATGAAGATAGGCGGCCAATCCGTTGAAGAGCCCTTCGGCCACTTGCTCGCGCACCTCTTCTTCAGCCAAGGATCGCTCAGTCTGGCTATGGCTCAAAAAGCCGATTTCCGTCAGGATGCTGGGCATGTTCGCACCGATCAGTACGATGAACGGAGCCTGCTTGACGCCTCGGTTCGCTTGAAGATGCCCGTTTTGCTGAAAGTGCTGTACCAATTTGGACTGAACGGTCTCCGCCAATTCCCGAGATTCACGATTATAGTCGGTCAGGGTGATCTTCCTCAACAGGTCCTCCAGTTCCCCGATATTCCGCTGGGCGGTCGCGTTCTCCCGACTCGCGACTTCAATCTCGGCTTCGGTCCGGGCGAAATCGAGCACGTAAGTCTCAACTCCGTTCGCCCGGCGGTTGCGACTGGCGTTGGCGTGAATCGAAACGAAGAGGTCGGCTCCCTCCTGGTTGGCAATGGCGGTTCGTTCCTCCAACGGGACAAACCGGTCGTCCTCTCTCGTCATCAACACCTCGACTCCCAGTCGGTCCTGCAGCAGCCGGCGGAGCCGGAGCGCCACGTCGAGGACCACGTCCTTCTCGCGAAGGCCCGAAGGTCCGATCGTTCCTGTATCCTTTCCCCCGTGACCCGGATCGAGCACCACCTTTCCCACCTTCAGACCAAGGGTCCTCGTGAGTGTCCAGCTACCTTGGATCGTCGGTGACGGAGCCTGCGCTTCGTCGGGCCCGGCGGCTTTTTCGGCGGCCTGCGTCGCTTCCGGTACACTTTGGGGCAGCGGTTTTTTCTCGCCTCGTGTGTCGATGACGATTCGGAATGGGTCGTAGAGCGCAAACACGGTGTGATCGGCGATACGGTCGAAATCCAGAACCACCCGGACGACGTCGGGGCGGTTTTCGGCCACACGAATCCGGCGGATAAACAAACCGTTAACGTCGTAGGTCTTGCCGGCCAGCTCCGGCGGTACCTGAGTATTCTTCAGGTCGAAGTAAATCCGGTCCGGATTCTGCAGGATCTCCTTGTGGAACTCAGCCTCCCGGTCAAGCTGCAAGACCACCCTCGTGTAGTCTTCGTTCGACCAGTAGCGGACCTCGGTCAGAGAGGCCGGAGGCCCCTTAAAGGAATCTGTTTTGGCTTTGGCCGGCTGAGACTCGCCGTGGGAACTCTGAGAAGCGACGGCTGTGTCGGTCGCCTCCGCCCGGCGGGAGGCTTGGGGTTGTTCCGTCGAAGCTGACGTTGTGGAAAGGTTCTTCAGCTCCTCGGCACGTTTCAAAGCGGCCCGCCGAAATCGGGTCGTCGGATACTCTCGAGCCAGGAACTCGTAGTAGTAAATTGCCCTGCGCTGATCCGCCGACCCTTTGAACCGAACAAACATTTCGTCGTAGATCGAGGCTATGGCGTAGAGGGCGTCGTCACAGGCACCATAGGTGGGATCGTGGTCGAGAACCAGTCGAAACAAATGAACGGCCCGCCGGTAATGCTGCCGAGTTCTGTTCTCCTCGGGTTGCGCTTGTAGCCAGGTGTAGTAGTCGTTGGCTTTTTTGTAGGCGTCCCGGGCGGCCGCCCGGTCACGGGCTTCCGAAACAGTTGTCGCCGCCGTCATCAGGAAAAGAGCAAGCAAAGGCAACAAGGGACGCCCCACACCTGAAAACGAGTGTCTCTTCACCACGTCCCGACAATCCTCCGCTGCCGGCTTCTACACCCGTGCTTTTGCCCCACGATGTTAAGAGTATACGGGATTCCTCTGTCATCACGAGTCGTAAGGCCGCCGAGGGACGCTCGGCAGGAAGATTTCCCGTCGGCAATCGCGTCTGCCGACCTGGTAAAAGACGTCTTTCCGCTCGGCGGGAGAGAGGGGCCGGCTTGCAGCCGGGAAAGTCGATTGTGTCTCTTGTGTCGGGTCGGCGTCAGTTGGCGGCGTGGGTGGTCTCCCGGGCGTTCGAGCCCGGCGGTGAAGTAGGGGGATCCGTTCTCACCGCAACTTCGCGGCGAAGCGATTCCACCGGTTGGGTAGGGACATTGGTCAAGACCACCGAGCCGTCCTCGTCAAGAAAGCGCACGATCTTCTGTCGCCGTGGGACGCTCCGATCGAACCGCTCCGGAAGTAAGGCTCTAACCTTCTCTACGTAACCGGTTGTTTCGGCATAGGGAGGAACACCGCCGTATTGCAATACCGCGTTCTCTCCGGCGTTATAGGCGGCTAACACCCAGTCGAGTCGGTCTCCGAATCGGTCCAGAAGATGCCGCAGGTACCGAACGCCGCCGTTAATGTTTTCCACGGGATCGAAAACATCCCGTACACCGAACCGGGTTGCCGTTTCGGGATGAAGCTGCATCAAGCCTTTGCAGTTCTTCCGCGAAACCGCGCGGGGGTTGAAATTGCTCTCGACCTGGATGACGGCGCGGATTAACCCCTCGTCCACTCCGTATTCTTGCGCCGCTTCCTGAATTAGCGCGTCATACGTTTCATCCGCAGAAGCCTCCCTCATGCGACTTGAACTGCCGGGTGCGGGCCGGCGGCCGTGCCCGAGGTTGGTCAACACCCTTACTCCGGCTTCGTCCACGTAAGAATAGACGCCCTCAGCGGAAAGCGACACCGAGAGGACGATCAGGAAGGCACCGGTCAAGAGCGTCAAAGCTCCGCGCGACATGGGTTGATTGTCGTGGTAACGACGTCGTCCCTGGGGTGATGAGCCGCACAGTCGCATCGGAATCAACCTATTGTTGTAATGCTTTGTCCGCTACTGACGAACCGATAGACCCCTCGACTCTTTCGGTGGCGGCGCTCTCCGGCTTATCTCGGTTGCCGGGAGCCTTCCAACACCTGATCGACTACCTCGTAGACGAACTCAAGAGCTTCGTCCAGGCGTTCGGGATTCTTACCTCCGGCCTCGGCCAGCTCCGGCTTTCCGCCGCCGCCTCCACTTACTTTCTCGGCGACGGGACGGATCAACTTGTCAGCCCCAAGCTTCGCCGTCAAGTCGGGCGAGACCATCGCAACCAAGTTGACCTTCCCGTTCTCCGACCCTCCCAGCACAACTACCCCCGACTTAAGTCGCTGCAACATATCGGCGGCCATCCGCCGCATCGTTACCCTATCGGTCACGCCCGTGCGGCAGGTAACCACCTTGACGCCCTGGACGGTCCGAGCGTGCTCGACGGCTTTCCGGGACTCGCGTTCCGCCAATTGCCTTCTGAGTCTTTCAAGCTCTCGTTCCGCCTGCCGGACTTCCTCCTGCAAACGCTCTACGGCTTCCACGACCCGCTCCCTGCCGACCCGGAGTCGATCCGCCACGGCCTGGACGGCCTCCTCGTTCTCCAGGAACCGCTGTAGCGCTGCTGCTCCGGTGACCGCCTCGATCCGGCGGATACCGGAAGCGACGCTCCCTTCTGAAACAATCTTGAAAAGAGAGATGTCGCCGGTACGATCAACGTGGGTTCCTCCGCACAGCTCGCAACTGAAGCCCGGGACCGAGACGACCCGGACGCGCTCGTCATACTTCTCGCCGAATAAGGCGGTAGCACCGGAAGACAAGGCCTCATCGAGTGTCTTGATTTCAGTGCTGACCCGGAGGTTCTTGCGAATCTGCTCATTGACTCGTTCTTCAATCCGGCGGATCTCTTCTCGGGTTAGCGGTCGGAAGTGGGTGAAATCGAAACGCAGCCGTTCCGGAGCGACCAAAGATCCGGCTTGTTTCACGTGTTCACCAAGAACCTCCCGGAGAGCCGCGTGCAGCAGGTGCGTTGCGGTGTGGTTGTTCATGGTGGCAAGCCGCCGGCCGATGTCGACCGAGGCGACGACTTCGTCGCCGACTCGGAATTCGCCGCGCTTCACCTGCACCCGGTGCACTCGGACTCCCGAAACCGGACTGAGGGTGTCGATAACCTCCGCTCGCGCCCCGGCCGTTTCGATGACGCCGCGATCACCCACCTGCCCGCCGGCTTCGGCGTAGAAAGGCGTGCGGTCCAGTACCACCTCGCCGGTCTCACCCGCCGCCAGGCGATCGACGAGTTCCTCGCCCGCGATGAGGGCGACGACGCGGGCCGGCACGTCGGTCAGCTCCGTATATCCGACGAACTCGCTGCGAATTCCTTGGTCGGCCAATCGGCGGTAGACCGCGGCAACTTGGAGGTCTCCCCCCTTCCAGCTGGCTCGAGCTCTCTCCCGTTGGCGTTCCAACTCTTTCTGAAAGCCTTCTTCGTCCACTGCCAGACCTTGTTCCGCCGCTATTTCCTGGGCGACGTCGAAAGGAAAGCCGTAAGTGTCGTAGAGCCGAAACAATTCCTCTCCCGGGATGGTGCTTGCTCCGGACTCCCGGACCCGATAAATGACGTCCTCCAACAGGTGAAGACCCTGGCTCAGCGTGGCCGAAAAGCGCTCTTCCTCGCTCTTGACCACTTGCGCCGCATGTTCACGGCTGCCCAGGAGCTCCGGGTAGGCGGTGGACATCAGTTCGCCCACCAGGGCGGTGAGGGTATACAAGAACGGCTCCTCCCGTCCCAGCCGCCTGCCGTGACGAATAGCGCGGCGAAGTATCTTCCGAAGGACGTACCCTCGGCCCTCGTTGCCGGGCAAAACTCCGTCGTCGATCAGGAACATCGCCGCCCGGCTGTGATCCGCCAGGATTCGGAGACTCACGTCATCGTCGGGGTTTGCGCGGTAGGAAGTAGCAGTCAGCCGACAGGCTTCCTCGATGATGGGACGGAAAAGGTCCGTGTCATAGTTGCTGGCGACTCCCTGTAGGATGGCCGTGATTCGCTCCAGGCCCATTCCCGTGTCGATGGAAGGACGGGGCAGAGGAATCAGTTCGCCCGAAGCGCTCCGCTCGTACTGCATGAACACGAGATTCCAAATTTCCACAAACCGATCCGACTCCACTCCGAAAGGGGTCGTGGTGTCGCCGATGCGTTGGCCCAGGTCGAAATGAAGTTCCGAACACGGACCGCAGGGACCCGTCTCGCCCATTGCCCAAAAGTTGTCGTCTTCGCCGGCTCGAAAAATACGGCTTTCGGGGACTCCGATTTCGTCCCGCCAAATGTTGTAAGCGTCGTCGTCATCCTCAAAAACGGTTACGATGAGGAGCTCCGGGTCAAGACCGAAGACGCCGGTGCATAGCTCCCAGGCGTAGCCGATCGCCTCGCGTTTGAAGTAGTCGCCGAAGGAGAAATTACCCAGCATCTCGAAAAAAGTGTGATGGCGGGGCGTTCGGCCTACGGTCTCCAAATCGTTATGCTTCCCGCTAACGCGCATGCATTTTTGGCTCGAGGTGGCTCGGGAGTACTCCCGACGCTCTTTCCCGAGAAAGACGTCCTTGAACTGGTTCATTCCCGCGTTGGTGAATAGGAGCGTAGGGTCGTCCTTCGGAACGAGAGAACTGCTCTTTACCCGCCGATGTCCCCGCTCCTCGAAGTATCGCAGAAACGTCTCTCTGATCTCGTTAGATGTCAGCATCGTGCGTCACTCTGTCCCGCGGCGGGTTACCGGCCCCGCCCGGCAAGATGTCGTACAACCTCTTTGCCCTAGCTATGGCAGCCGGCTCCGCCGGGATGAGCCGACTCTCGAGCCGATTCCAAAGAATCTACTCGGCAACGTCTCGAAACCAAGGAGCCAGCTTTTCCCGCACTGTTTCGGCCGGGTACCCCAGACGCAGACAGTACTCATACAGTCGCTTCAATGCCCGCAGTCGGCTCGGTTCCCCGTGCAGTCGCAACCATCTTTCGACCGCCCGTGCAAGCGCTTCCGATTCCGGCAGCTCCTGTTCGGCCTGGTGCAGGGCAAGCCGGATCATTCTAGCATCCAGACCCAACTGTCGGAGCTCTAATTGGATGCGTCGCTGACCCCAAAAGTCGACGGTTCGGCGCCGAATCGCTCGTTGTTGCGAGAACGATCGGTCGTCCAGAAGTTGGAGATCGGTGAGTCGGTTCAAGACCGCCTGAATTTCAGCAGGGTCGTCGGAACGCCGTGACAAACGCCGCCGCAGCTCCTCCGAACTGTAGGCTCGGCGGGCCAGTAAACGCATTGCATAATCCAGTAGATTGCGGCTCACACCATGTCGGAGGAAGTCACGATTCCTTGCAGCTTCAATTTCAGATCTTCCGGCGCTGTGGCGTATCGTAGCGCATCTTCACGGGAAATGTGACCCTGTTGATGGAGGTCAAAGATAGATTGGTCGAACGTCTGCATCTTGTATTGCGTGTAACCGGTTTCCATGGCGTGACGGATTTCCTTCATGCGTTCGGGCTGTGTGATCAGGGAAGCCACCAGTTCAGTGTTCCGGAGGATCTCCACCGCCGGAAGTCGTTTGCCGGAAACGGAGCTCCGGATCAGGCGCATGGAGACGACCGCGTTCAAAGCCGCAGCCAGCTGGAAGCGGACATCCCTCTGCTGCGCCACGGGAAACATCGCAACGATGCGGTCGATCGTGGTCACCGCGTCGGTCGTGTGTAGAGTACTCAGGACGAGGTGACCGGTCTGGGCGGCCTGCAAAGCAATCAAGACCGTCTCTTGGTCGCGCATTTCGCCGACCATGATGACGTCGGGGTCCTGACGCATGGCGGCACGCAAGGCGGAGGCGAAGTCGTGGGTGTCGGTGGACGTCTCGCGCTGGGAAATGATGGAAAGACTGTCGGGCAACAGGAACTCAATGGGGTCCTCAATCGTGATGATATTGCAGCGTCGAGTTTCATTGAGGTAACGAATCATAGAAGCGAGGGTGGTGGATTTTCCGCTTCCGGTCACTCCGGTGACGAGTACGAGCCCCCGCTGACTGTCGGCAATGTCTTTAAGCACCGGAGGGAGATTCAGTTCCTCAATCTGCGGTACATTGACGGGGATCAGTCGGAAAGCCATAGCGATGGTTCCCCGCTGGTAGAAAACCGCCAGGCGAAAACGTCCCAAACCTTCGAGTCCGAACGACAAGTCCACTTCGGACTTGTTGGCCAGAACTTCCTTCTGCCGCTTGTTCAAGATCTCAGCGACGATCCTGGGGGTGTCCTCCTTCTGGACGATGTCGAACTCTTTCAGAGGCTCAAGCTGCCCTTCCACCCGGATGAAGGGGTGGTTTCCGACTTTCAGATGGATGTCCGACGCACCTACTCCCACCGCGTACCGGATGAGTTTTTCCAAATTGATCATTGAGCAAATCCTTCGTGTATATCGGCAGAGGCCGTCACCCGGCTTAGCGTCTCTCTACCTTGCGAACAGCGTTACCGACAGTCGGGAGCAATATCTCTACCCGGATGCGTGGCAATTCTACCAAGAGGGAACGTGCCGGCCGGCCGACGAAGCGCGTGGCGCGTACGGCGTGGAGAGTTCCCCGGACCCGAGGACGGCTGTCTCGGCCGTGCGGCACGGGCATCCTTGCCCACGGCCCTTCTGCGTGACTCGCGGCGCATTCCCCGTGCCTGGGGCCGTACTGGGTATTGCGTACTGCATAAGGCGACGGGGAGCGCAGTATCCGGTACGTCGCATGCGAAAGGCGGCCGCAGGCGCAGACGCTTGCGGGGCCCTAGCACCATGCGTCGTAGCCGCTACTCGGAACGCAGCACGGGGGACAGGGAACGGGTTACGGGGAACGGAAACAGTCGCTATTCCGACGCGGACGTCCGGGGACGGACGGGAGTCATCCAGCCGAAGCGGTCTTCCACTCGGCCCTCTACGTATTCGAAAAATGCTTTCTGGAGGGCCGTGGTGACGGCACCTCGTCGCCCCGAACCGATCCGAATGCGATCCACGCTTCTGATCGGCGTGATCTCCGCCGCGGTGCCGGTCAAGAAGACTTCGTCCGCGGTATAAAGCATTTCCCGAGGGATCGGCTGCTCGATCGTTTCGATCCCGAGTTCCCCGGCCAGCCGGAGTACCGAATCGCGAGTGATGCCGGGAAGGATGGCGCTTGCGATCGGGGGAGTGTAGATCTTACCCCTCGTCACTACGAAGACGTTCTCGCCACTTCCCTCGCTGACGTGCCCGTCGACGTCGAGAGCAATTCCCTCCGAGAATCCGTTGAGGAGCGCCTCCATCTTGATCAAAGCACCGCTCAAATAGTTGCCGCCCGCCTTGGCTACGGTGGGAAAGGTGTCGGCGGCCGCGCGTCGCCAGCTCGACACACAGGCGTCAATACCTTCCTCGAGAGCCGAATCGCCTAGATACTTCCCCCACTCCCAGACGATGATGTAGGTCTCCGGAGGATTGTTCAAAGGATTGACGCCCATGTCTCCGACTCCTCGGAAAACCAGCGGGCGGATGTAGCAAAATTCCAGCTCGTTACTGCGTACCGTTTCCACGGCCGCTTCCACTAGCTGTCCCAGATCGAAAGGAATCTCCATCCGGTAAACCTTCGCCGAGTCGAGGAGCCTGCGTAGGTGATCTTCCAAACGGAAGATTTCGGGTCCCCGCCGCGTTTCGTAACAGCGGATCCCCTCGAACACGCTGCTGCCGTAATGGAGGCCGTGAGCTAGAACATGAACCGTGGCTGTCTCCCATGGAATCAGTTGACCGTTATGCCAGATATAACGACTCGGCTTCAACATGGCGATTAGCATAGGCGGGCTCCTATCTCAAGTCAATCCGCCGCATTGCCTCACCAAAGAGGGGTCCGAAAAGGAGTCGCTGTCTCACGGATGCCGATCTTTGCGCCGAATTTGGGCTGAATTGTCGCAGTTGAGTTGTTTTGAGACGGTGAGTTAGGCATTGTCTCAAGGCCGAAATTGTGGGCACTTCCACAGGAAGTACCGGGGCGAGGTCTACAAGACCTGCCTCTTGCGCCGTTTCTAACGCGAAGGCGGCCGGGTCGAATGCCGGACCCCCGGGCAAGCTGTCTGACTCACCCGAGCCTTTGGTGGAGCTCATTGCTTGCTACCTGCACGTAGAACCCGCCGGCGGCAAATTCCGCGACCTCGACGAAAGACCGGGTATCCTTTCAGGGAGTGAGGAGGCGCCGTTCTACGTCCTCAGCCACCGACTCCGATGCGACAGCGGGCTTTTGAACGGGTGGGACTACAACCGACGTCATTGTAGTCGGAACCGCACACAGCGAATTGCCGCCGTCCCATAGCCGCCGCGGCACTTATCGCATCTGTTGAGTAAGGCGATCGGGCTCATTTCCTTGGGCGGGAGATGAGTCGGGAACGGGTCTCGTGGATCCCGGATTCGGTCGGTCTAACAGCTCGGCTCAAGCAGAGCGGGGCCTTGCCGAGACGCGTCGGTCGGTCGCCATAAGGTGCTGTCGTATCCGGTTGGGTCAGGATGCCACACCGGTTGAGTCATGTCGGGACGCCCGTTCAGCCGGCGCTGTCGTGATCCGCGTGCAGAGTGAATCCGGCACCTCCCGCGCAATGAACTGAATTCACAAGGGTTAGCTTTTCCCTAATGTTCGTCCTAAGTGAAGCGGGCTTTTGGCACGCCGCCTGCTATACATGCGGTTGGCTAAGGTCGAGACGAGTTGGAGAGCCCAAAGCCGCCGGAGCGGCCCGGGAGGGTCGCTCCGGCAGAGCGATCGCGGCACCCGTTAGGATCCGCCGTGAACCAGGATGGATCTCTCTCCGACGGGGTTCGATTGCGATGCTCGCCTCCGAAGCCTTCATGACCTTCGCCGGGGCACAGTCACGGCTCCTCCCCCACCGTGGCTGCCTCGCCCCGGCGAACCGAAAGAGGCCCGGTCCCCCCAAGATCGGGCCTCCCATCCTTTCTTCGTCATAGTTAACCGGCCCAACACCGTACGCGAAAGGTACCGGCCGCCTCCACACCGGCGTGGCGCCGTACTACGTACCGGGTGCGGCGTACGACGTCCGGCGTGCTACAGGTGTCAAGGAGGATCCGGCAGAGCACCGGAATCGACAAATACCGACGGTGTATTCCTCGTAGGCAGCACCCCGGGCGGTACCCAAGGGACGATCGGTGCTGCTCTTCAACGCGCTGGAGGCCACCGACCCAGACGTTGCAAGGCGTAGACGGCGGCACCGCGACAAACCACCTCGATTCCCAGTCGAGTGGTCCGAAAAGGGCGCAGATACTCGGCAAAGGGCGGAAACACCAGCGCTCGAGTGCTCGTGTCCACCAAGTGCACGAAGGATTCGCCTTGCTGCACGAGACCTCCGCCCAACACCACTTGTTCGGCCGCCAGCAGGTTCACCGCCGCCGCCAGCCCTTGAGCCAGAAGTTGGGAAGCCCGGCGGACCACGGCAGCCGCCTCTTCATGCCCCTGCACAAAGGCGGTCATAAGGTCGGGGCTCTTCCACGCACGCCCGGTCATGACTTGGGCCAGTTGTTCCAAGCCCGGTCCGGAGCAGTACTGCTCGAGACAGCCCCGGTTACCACACGGGCAGCTGAACCCGGAAGGATCCACCACCAGGTGACCGATTTCCACCTCGCCCACGGCGCCGGATCGGAACGGCTTTCCATCCAGTGCGAACCCGCCTCCCACCCCGGTACCAAGCGTGACGTAAAGCAGCGATCGGTCGGGGCTTTCCGATCCACACCATGCTTCGGCCAAGGCCGCCAGGTTGCAGTCGTTCTCAATAAACACCGGAACGCCGAGCGCATCCCCGAAGATCTTCGGAGCGTCCAGAGAACCCCACCCCGGTTCGTGGAAGCAGTGGACGGGAAATCCGTCCCGGCTGACGGTACCACCGAATCCGAAACCCACTGCCGCAATCTCCTCGTCGGCGGCCAGCTCTCGTCCCATCTCAAGTAGCGCCTGAACGGTCTCCTCGGCAGTCTGCTCGGGACGGCGGTACACCCGCCGCACGGCTTCCAGCCGCGCCGAATCGTCCGCCAACGCCGCCACCAGTTTTGTTCCCCCACTTTCGAAGCAAAGTATTCGCATCGCCTGACATGGTCCCGCAATTTGTCGACGGTTACCAACCCTGGCTCGTGACGAGTTCGCTGTTCCGCATTCCGCGAAGAGGGCCTACGACGTGTGGGGGTACCGCGTCGGCCTGGAAGCGGGGAAGGCAGCCGATCGGGTTAAGGACCATTCTGTAGGGCTCGGGTTGTCGTCGGTAGCCGGTAACCTGGGGCGCAAATCGTCGTGCTCCCCGGTTTCGGGCTTGGCGACGATGTCGCGGTGTTCGGCCCTCCGTCCGGCGGCAACCTCGGTATCACCGATGAGGTCGGTTTTACAGCAGTGAGCAGATTGCGCGGGCGGAAATTGGAGTTCGAACCTTCGCCGTCGGGCGTCAACCGTGAGTCTGCGACCTTCTCCTGCCCAAATCGGTCGACCGCCGTACCCGATACGCGGCACACGGAACCCCGGGCATTCTTGCGCCTGAACATGATCCGCCGACGGGCGCGGGCAAGACGCCCGCGGACGCGGAACGGGGCACGCGGGACGCAACACGGGCTACGCTCCTAGACCGCGGCCAGAGCCTGGTCCAGGTCTGCAATGAGATCTTCGGGATCTTCGATGCCCGCGGCGTACCGCACCAGATTGTCGAGTACCCCGACTCGCCGGCGCTCTTCGGCCGAGAGTTCCCAGAAGCTCATGAGGGCTACGTGATCAACCAACGCCTCTACGCCGCCCAGACTGGGCGCCAGACGAGGGATCCGCAGGTGATCCACGAACCGGGCCGTCTCTTCCAAACCGCCTCGTACCAAAAAGGTGACGACGCCGCCGAAGTCGTACAACAGGCGGCGCGCAGTCGCGTGATCCGGGTGTGTAGGCAGCCCCGGATAAAAGACTCTTTCGATCTTTGGGTGGCCGTCGAGGAACTCGGCGATACGCCGGCCGTTCAGGTTGTGCCGCTGCATCCGAAGGTCCAGCGTCTTAAGCCCCCGCTCCAAAAGGAAAGCGGTGTTGGGATCACAAATCCCTCCCAATGTCGTCAGGAAGTCGGCCACCGGTTGCACCATTTCGCTTCGACCTGCCAGCACGCCGGCGATGAGGTCGTTGTGTCCGCCCAAGTACTTCGTAGCGGAGTGCGTTACCAAATCGGCCCCTACTTCCAAGGGACGAAAGTTCACCGGAGTGGCGAAGGTGGAATCCACCACTGTCATCACTCCCCGCGAGTGCGCCGCCTTGATGACGGCGGAGAGATCGGGAACCCGCAGGTAAGGGTTACTGGGAATCTCGGTGAACAGAATCCGAGTTTCCGGCCGAATCGCCGCTTCCACCGCCGTCGCTGTCGGCTCCACAAGATCGAGCTCAACACCGAACTTCGACAAGAAGTAGCTGAAATCGCGGGTCCTACGATACGAATCATTAGTCAACAAGAGACGGTCACCCGCCTTGAGATACCACAAGAACAGCGTGGTGACGGCCGCCATCCCACTGCTGAACAGAGTTGCCTGCTCGGCTCCTTCCAGAGCTGCGATCCTGGTCTGCACGGCGGCTACGGTGGGATTTCCCATCCTTCCGTACTCCGGTTGCTTCCGGATTGAGCGACCCTCCATGAATTCACGGAGTTCTCGGGTGGATTCAAAGGAGAACGGCGCCGAATGCACGATGGGGACGGTCACCGAACCGTCGATGTGGCTGCGTTGAGCTCCTTCGTGAACACAAGCGGTTGAGTTGATGCGTTTCCTGTCCATTTTGGTTCACTCGCCGGATCAATCGTACACCTTCGACCGGACCCGAGCGATTAGCCGGGCTGCGAAGGAACGTTCCAGCGCAGCAGGGGCCGGACCGGAGTCGTCTCAACGGCTTTCAATCAACCATCGGGATCGACCGCCCCTGTACAGGCCGAGGTACTTGTCCGGGGATCATCATACCAAGACACCGGCACCGGGCTCTTTGGCGAAGACCCGCTAAGAGCCCGGTCAAGGCAGGGCCACGAAGGCTCTGGATTCCCGGCACTCCTCGGTTTCTCCCGGTGGCCGCCGGGGCGGCCACCGCACGGGGAGCCGCCGGAAGAGCCGTCTAACGACGTCGCGAAAGATCCTTCCAGATGACCCATCCGCAAGCGACGCCTATCGCCAACACGACAGATCCTTTCAGCCACTCGGTGAACAAGATGTAGCCCACGCCGAACAAGACGGCGTAGATCATTACCACTCCGAGGACCCAATCCAGCGCCAATCGGCCCAGCCCCTCATCCGGTTTAACGTCCGGTACCAAGGGAGCGATGGTTCGCCAACCGGGCCCACCCGGGTGAGTTCGACGAAAGAACTCCACCAGTTTCGCTTGGGGAACCGGCCGAGTCACATACGTAACCACCAGCCACACGATCGTGGTGCCGAGGACCGTCGGATAGAGCGTGATCGGAGGTTCGAGTCCCCAGCCGTAACGCGCGATCGGATAAATGATCAAAGGCGCGATCATGGCCGAGATTTCCGACCAGGCGTTGATCCTCCACCAATACCAGCGCAAGATCAGGACCGCTCCCATGCCCGCGCTGGCGTTGATTACGAACTCCCAAGCACCTGAAACCCTTGTCAGGAACAGTCTGGTCACCAAGAGGGACAGGACCGTCATCACAATGATGCCGGCCCTCCCTACCAACACGTAATGTCGTTCGGAGGCATCCCGTCGCACAAAGCGTCGGTAAAAGTCGTTGACGATATATGAAGTGCCCCAATTCAGTTGTGAAGCCAAGGTCGACATATAGGCGGCCAAGAACACTGCGATTAGTAATCCCAGCAAGCCCACCGGCAGATGTTCCAACATCAGCTTGGGGTACATCACGCCCGGATCCACGGTGTTCTCGTACTTTTCAAAAAAGGCGAGAAACTGAGGCGATTGATAAATCGGATCGCCCGACCGCAGCAGTGACGGATTCTGATAGGCGGCTTCGACTTGGGCGAACAGCGCCGGATTCTCCTGCTGCAGCACCTCGGGACTCCCCGCCCGCGGCAGGAGGATCAACGCACCCAAGGCCACCAGGATCCATGGCCACGGTCGCAGCGTGTAGTGGGCGATCATGAACCACAGGGTGGCAAACAAACTGTGGCGTTCGTCCTTTGCGGACATCATCCGCTGCGCTACGTATCCCCCGCCGCCGGGATCTGCCCCGGGGTACCAAGCCGACCACCACTGGACAGCCACATAAGCGACGAACGCTCCTACGGAGATCGCCAGTGCGCCGCCCGTCACGCCGGAAACCGTGACGTCGCCGACACGCGGGAAGAAGTCGAGAACCTGGGGTGCCAGCTTCGCCTTCATGGCGGCCAATCCCCCCACCTCCGGCAATCGCACGACGATAACGGCCAAGATGATGCAGCCGGCCATGGCGAAAAGAAACTGGAAGCTGTCAGTCCGGGCGGTACCCACCAGACCGGAAGCCGAGGCGTAGATCGCCAGAATCGAAGCGGAGATTACCACGAGCAGGAAGGGATCAAACTCGGGCACTGTGACCTTGAAGATCTTCTCCATGGCCTTGTTGACCCATCCCAAGACGATCGCATTCATGAAGAGGCCCAGGTAGATCGCTCGGAAACCTCGCAATGCGGCCGCCGCCTTACCGCTGTAGCGGAGTTCCACGAACTCCACATCGGTCATGATGTTGGCCCTTCGCCACAACCGGGCGAAAAAGAAGACCGTCAGCATACCGCCGATGGCCAGGTTCCACCACAGCCAGTTACCGGCAATCCCGTTACGGGCCACGAGTTCGGTGACCGCCAGCGGCGTATCGGCGGCGAACGTAGTCGCCACCATCGCAGTTCCGGCGATGTACCACGGCATGTCCCGTCCCGAGAGGAAATACTCCCCGGTGTCTTTCCCGGCTCGGCGGGAGTAATAAGCGGCGATCCCGAAAACTGCGAGGAAAAATAGTCCGATGACCGCTAAATCCAGCCAGTGCAAGTTGATCATGTGTCTTCTCCCCTCACCAAAACACCGACAATCTATCGCTGTACCAGCAAGCGGGTAGTGATGCTAGCAAACTCGTTTGGCAGAATACAGACGGAGACGGAAAAAAGAGAGCGAACCGGATTCAGCGGCGTCTTTAGTGCGAGGTCAACGCTTGGGGGGATTAGCGAAGGCCGGCCGCAGGTCGACCGAACGTGTTTCCACCCGAAGAGAACGCCTCCGCTCGCCATTTCGGGGAAGAAACGCTTGGGAAGCGCCGACTCGGTACATTGAAGCATCCGCTCGAGCCTAAAGTCGAAGTCCTGCTGAAGCTTCCTCCGCAATCGGGGGAAGCTTGCCGGGAACAACAGAAACCCCATTCTTAGTTCTTAGCCCGGAGCCGGCGCAAACTCCAACAACCGCGTCCCACAAAGCGACGGAAGCCGACGCTCGCCCTAAGTAGCGGAAGCGATCCCAGTTTCGCAGGCTCTAGGATACGGCCGAAGGGTAAAGATCGGCTCGGATCGGTAACACCGTCGCCTGATCCACCGCATCGGAGCCCATAATGCCTGCTATAGCCGCCTTCATGCCCTCCACGCCGTCACAAAGATTGGGCCGGCCGGTTCGAATGGTCTGAGCGAAGCCTTCCAGTTCGAGTCGATAAGCGGTCAACGCATTGAAACCACTCGAAGAACCTGCCGCTACGCCGCCCGCGGCGTCCAGGGCACGGCTCTCCGAAGCCTGCATGAGCGGAGTATCGCTCGGAGTCGTTTCCACCTTCAGTTCGGTCGGTTCGACTCCCCCTTCGTAAAAGAGCATGGCCTCCTGTTCTCCGGTCAGGAGAAGGGTTCCCTTGGTTCCGAAGAACACCTCATAGTAATGATCCCAAGCGTTGGACTGGATGGAGGAATAAGAAAGAGTCAAGCCGCCAGGGTATTCGTAGATCAGATAAACATGATCAGGTACTTCGCGGCCGTCTTTGTACCGATAAATGCCGCCTGAGCCGTAGATCTTTGTCGGCACGCTGTTCGAGAACCAGTTCACTACCTGAACTTGGTGAGTCGCCAGCTCGGTCATCAGTCCCAGCGAGTACTTGTCGTACAGGCGCCAGTTCGTCAAATGCTCGAGATCGGGATAGCCCCAGGGAGACGGGTCGAAGTCGACGTCGGTCGGAACGGCCCTTCGCCAGTCGCCGTTGCGGTGCCATACGGCCCGCACATGGTAGATCTCCCCGATAACCCCGGAATCGATCAACTGCTTGGCTTCATGGTAAAGGGGGTTATAGGTCCGCTGGTGTCCAACCTGCAAGTTTCTGCGCGCCCTTCGGGCTGCTTCCACCATATTCCGGCACTCGTCCACTCCCATGGCCATGGTCTTCTCGACGAAAACGTGCTTACCGGCTTCGAGTGCGTCGACCGCCATGGGAGCGTGGAGCCAGAGGGGTGTGGCGATCAGGATGGCCTCCAGGTCCCGGCGCTCCAGCATCTGTCGATAATCTTCGTAGGCCTGTGCATCTGGGTCGAACCGCTGGCGGGCAACGTTTAGAGCACGCTCCCGATTGGGTGGAAAGATGTCACAGACCGCCGAAATCCGCAAATGCGAGGGAGGCGCATTCTCAATGAGAACTCCCCCCTGACCACCGATACCCACGAGACCGGCCCGGACCGGCGTCATGGATGCCGCCTTCCAGATCAATGCGCCGGCGACCGGGGTGGCGGCCAGTGCCTTGATGAAGTTTCTTCGTCCCAGTTCCTTCTGTTCTGCAGTCAAATTCATGACCGATTCCTCCGCCAGTGGCTCACCAAAATATCCAGACCCATTATATGACCCGTAGGAAATGACGCCACCGTAATGAGCGCCAAGATCTCGATCAAATTCTTGTCGACATAAAGTTCTGATCCTTGAAGCGTCGACATTACAAAGCCGGTATAGTCCAGCGGTGGGACGGCAAGATAGATCAGACCCAGGAGAAGTGCTCCGCCGACGGCGGCCCATTCTGTGAACAAGCCCAGCATCAGCAACAAGCCGATCACCAACAGACCGACTATCATGGTGAAATCCGCGACCGCCAACATCCAGGGAATCTCGGCAATCTTCAGGAACGGCCCCCAGCTGGCTTTCAAATAACTTTCCGATGTCCAGAGCGGAGAAATGACCTTACCGAAACCCTGGTAGAAAAAGTGCCACCCGATCGCAAATCTCAGGACAACCAGGACCGTCTTCTGCAAATTGGATAAATTCAGATTGTCGTCACTCACCCTCGCACCTCCGATCCATCCGTCGCTTCGGACGTTACGAACCGCCGCGCCGTTCCCAACAACCGTATTCCGAACTCGGAACCTCCGGACGTCTCATCCTCGGAGCCGCGTACCAGAATCACTCCTATATCCGGCCGGTTCCGGCAGAATTCCTCGATTTCTCCCTCCGCCATGACAAAAAACGCTGTCGATAAAGCGTCGGCCTCCACAGCTTGTGGGGCGAACACGGTCACACTCAGATAGCGATCCGCCGGCATTCCTGACCGCGGATCCAACACATGTCCCCAGCGGCGCCCTTCAGCCACAAACGCCTGCTCTCCAGCCCCGCTCGTCGCCATGGCCTGATCCCGCAAGTGGATCTGCAGGAGGTCTCCGCGGCGGTCACGAGGATCACGCAGCATCACCTGCCAGCCTTGTACTCCGGGAGCAGGCTCACCCCACGCCGACAGGCTGCTGTAGCCGGCGTGAGCCAGGACCGAATCAAGCTGGGCATTTTCCAACATGCTCCGGATGCAATCAAGGGCAAAGCCCTTTCCCACAGCTCCGAAATTCAGCTCCACCCCTTTTCGCAGAAAAGACACCCGTCGCTCGTGTTCTTCCATCATTACCGACGCCATTCCTCCGCAGGCCAGCACGGCATTCAATTCCTCCCGGGTCGGGATTCTGCCGGCTTTGCTGTGGAAGCCCCAGCAGCGCCAGAGGGCTCCCGACGCGGGGTCGAAGGCACCCCTTGTCTCTAACCAAATCTTCCTCGAAGTCTCCAAGATCTCCCAAACCTCGGGCTCAACCTGTACGGGGCCGGCCTGGGCCTCCCGGTTCAAGCGACTGACGCTACTGTACGGATCGTGGAAGCTGAGCAGCGATTCAAGTCGATGAACCTCGTCCAGAGCCCGATGAACGGCCTCGATCTTGGTCCGATCTCGCGACGGTATGAAGATCTCAAAACGAGAGCCCATGGCAGGTCTGCCGAGTCGAAGGAGGTGCAGTTCCAGCGGTTCGTTGAACCGACGGGCCCCGATGCGGAAGAGATCTCTGCGAGACTCCAACCTGCGCATGTTTCCTTACTGTAATCGAAAGAGCGCTGTCGCGGTACAGCGAGCTGCTTGCCGAACGCCTCGGGGCGTATTGCGTACCGGGTAGGGGGTACGGCGCAAAAGGCTTCCGGGCTTTGCGGCAGACGGTGCTGGATGTTTCGCTGGAACCGCAGTTTCGCGAGCTGTTCCTGCTGGGAGGGTAACCGTGGGGCGGGGAGACGCCGACCCGATTTCGGCGAGGCCCGGGCGATATCGGGCCTGCGGCGTCTTGTCGGACGTGAATTCTCCGGTAGAGGCCGCGAGTCCGGCTTGAATCTTTCGCGGACATTCCAACGCTCGTCGAAGGATCAATACCCAAAATCAGGAGGCAGGAGGAAGGAAGGATCCGAACTCAATGGATCGTCCGTGCTCCAGCCTGATCAACAGAACCCGGCTCACCAACTGAGGGCGCAGCGTGCACGTCGTCCGGACGACGTAAGGCGTACGCCTTACGAGCGGTTGGGAGTCGGCTGGACCCAAGCCGCCGATCAACCGACTCTTCTGTTTTCGAAGCGGCTGCGTAGAATACTCTCATGATCTACCTAGGCATCGATTGTGGAACGCAAAGCTTAAAGGTCCTCGCCTGGTCTCCGGAGAAGGGCGTGGTGGGGTCGGCCGCCCGCAGTTACGACTTGATCGAGGGTCTGCCCCCGGGTCACAAGGAGCAGCATCCTTCGTCGTGGGTTGAAGCCCTGGAGAGCTGTATGGGTGAGCTGGCGTCACGGGTTCCCTTGAAGGAGGTCCGTGGTGTCGGAGTCTCGGGTCAGCAGCACGGTATGGTCGTGCTCGATGAGGCCGATCGGGTGATCCGGCCGGCCAAGCTTTGGAACGACACCAGCACGCAGCAAGAGTGTGACGACATCGTCGCCGCGTGCGGGGGGTTAAAGAGCTACCAGGACGAGATCGGCAACAGCCTCCCTCCCGGTTTTACCGCTTCTAAGATTCTCTGGTTGAAACGGCACGAGCCCGAGAACTATCGAAGGGTGAGAAGCATCCTTCTTCCCCACGACTATTTGAATTTCTATCTGACGGGGGAGAAAGTTGCCGAATACGGCGACGCGTCGGGGACGGGCTATTTCCGGGTGCGGGAGCGAATTTGGTCGCAGCGAGTGCTTCGGGCCATTGATTCGGAGCGGGATTTGGCCGAGACCTTGCCCCGGCTGATCCATCCCTCGGAGCGGGCGGGCTGCCTTCGTAGCGAGCTCGTGAAGAGGTGGGGCCTCTCCTCTTCCACCGTCGTTAGCTCCGGAGGAGGAGACAACATGATGGGTGCCATCGGGTCGGGCAACGTCCGAGCCGGTCTCATGACTGTCAGCTTAGGAACTTCGGGGACGCTGTACTGCTGGGCGGCCGAGCCCGTGACCGATCCGGCCGGCGAAATCGCCGCCTTTTGCGACAGCACCGGCGGCTGGTTGCCGCTCGGCTGCACCATGAACGTGACCGTGGCGACGGAGATGATCCGCCGGCAGCTTCTCGAAACCGATCATGCCGGTATGGAGTCCATGATTTCGAACGTCCCGGCGGGCTCCGAAGGACTTATTCTTGTGCCGTTCTTGGAAGGCGAGAGAATGCCTCCGGTTCCCGACGGAACGGGGGTTTTCTTGGGCGTTCGACCGGCGACGTGCACCCGGGCGCACCTGGCCCGAGCCGCCATGGAAGGCGTTACTTTCGGACTACGATACGGGCTGGAGCGCTTCCGGATTCTAGGCATCGAGCCCGACGAGATCCGCCTGATCGGAGGAGGAGCGAAGAGCCGCATCTGGAGACAGATGGTGGCCGACATCTTTCGTACGAGCCTGATTTGTCCGGAAAATGAAGAAGGTCCTGCGTTCGGAGCAGCCCTGCAGGCCATGTGGGCCGACCAGCGGGGTGATATTGCCGAATTGACCGGACGCTATGTAACCCTCAATCCGGAAACCATGCACGAGCCCGACGGGTCTGCAGCGGACCGCTACGACGAGGTGTATCAGCTATACGACAAGGTGGTACGGGAGCTGCGTGCCGGCGACGTCTTCCCGGCACATCGACGTTTGCTTGACCGCTTGTAGGGCGATCCCGACCTGGATTGAACTTTCGGCTCATCCGTTGATCTGGTCGCAACCCTATGGCAGTAGCGAGTCGAAGTTTGGAAACCGGGCGAGGAGGGGCGGCTCTCCTTTACTTATCCGGCCGAAGGGAATAAAGTCGTTAGATATGAGTGCAAGAGCCAAGTTCATTCCTTGGTGCATCTTCTTGAGTTGCGGCCTGCTTTTGGCGAAAGACTTCTGGGAGACGGACTACCGGAAGTGGAAACACTCGGAAGTCGTCAAGATGCTGGAAGACTCCCCCTGGTCGGGAAAGGTGACATTGACGGCACAGCAAGCGGGTCGAACCACTACGAACGTGGGGGGCGAAATGGAGCTGTACTACACATACACGGTGCGCTTATTCAGCGCCCTGCCCGTTCGCCAGGGGTACCTGCGTATGGTCCAGCTGATGAATCAGTACGATGAGATGTCCAAGAACGATCGCGAGGCTTTTGATCGGCAGTTCGCTCCAGCCTTGCGCGATTTCTCGGATCAGGTCATCGTCAATCTCGATTTCGAAACGAATGATCGGCAGGCCGCCTTGGAGGTTGACCGTCAACTGAAACAGGCTACGACGGAGTTACTGCGGGAGAACGTTTATTTGATCAGTGATCGGCTCGGCAGGATTCCGTTACAGCAGTACTTTCCGCCGGCCCCTGACGGAACGGGCGCCAAGTTCGTGTTTCCCCGCATCGTTGACGGGAAGCCGGTGGTTGACAAGAGTGACAAGGAGCTGAAATTCGAACTCT
>Ga0116188_1000244_pt1 | contig 60654 bp, 52 predicted proteins | sample AD_JPNTR2_MetaG_FD_89807 | JGI IMG/M metagenome (GOLD analysis project Ga0116188, IMG submission 89807) | Active sludge microbial communities of municipal wastewater-treating anaerobic digesters from Japan - AD_JPNTR2_MetaG | ecosystem: Engineered > Bioreactor > Anaerobic > Digestate | place...
TATAACCTTATTTTTTTTTATTAAAATGTATTTTATTTATATATTATAGAATCATCAAATGGTGTTTTATAAAAAAATATAAGCGATATAACTAATATATAGTCACCAAAAGGTTGTCAACCTATGAACAAAATTAAATCGCAAAGAAGGAGTATCGCATGGAAAGATACGAAATTAGAAAAGACGTCTATGACGATCTTCTATCCGTTTTACAAAACGGATACGAATCGTTAAAAGAAGCCTATGCTGTTAAAGTAACGACACAGTTCGGATCTAAACAGAATGGGACTAAAAAGCAACGAGATTATACATTGCTTTCAAAAGAACAGTATGAAGAATTTATTAAAAAATCTACAAAAAACGAATCAAGTGACGAAAATTCTAAAATAGAAATTTTTGTACACGACAAATACAGTCTGGTACCTCTACTAAAGGCGCCGTGTATAATGTATAGTTATTACAAAGGATTTTATAAAACAGATCTAAATGCATGGTATTGGGCAAAGAAACAGTATCTTTCTAATAACTACGATTGTAAAGATTTCAAAGGGAGGTTGATTCCTGTATACGCTATCGAAAATATTTATAGTGCATTAAAAGGAAATTATAAAGAAAACAAAATAATGTTTGGTATTAACGATGAAAAGAGTGACAATAACGTAGAATTGATTAAAATTTCTGGAAATTCCGACATGATGTTAAAGAAACTCAGTAAAGAAAAGAAGAGTGTTTATAAAGTTTATGGAAAGAGCACAATACAAACATATCCTCTTTTCATAAGCACATACGACGAAAAAGAAGATTCTATGAAAAAAGAACCGGAATACGATTATATAGCAATTGTATCGTTTCAGTACGGTAAAAAGAAAGATGCTCCAACAAAACTTTCTTTTGACGTTAGAAAAATTTCTTATAAAAAGAATCCGAACGAAAATTACGATGAAAATGACGATGGCGATGGAAACAGTTTAGCAGATAATGAAAGAATAATCAATTACGTTATGAATTATTTCGAGAATAATGAATTTGGTAAGAAACTATATAATAATTTTAGAAACGCCGATGGAGTATTTGACATAAGAAAATTTGTAGAAGCATAATTACAAATAAACTACTAAATAAAACACGTTGTGTTTTAAATATATCTTTTCTTAAAGGGAGAATAGAAATACTATGGAAAGACCTTCATTTGAGCAAAAACCGGCAAACATTGGTGTGATTGGTGTTGGATTGGGTGGTAGCAATTTAGCTCTAGAAATTGCTAAACAATTTAATACTAATCCGGAGAAAATAGTTCTAATTAACCTTAGTTCACAAGATCTAACTTCGGTAGCTCAACCTATTCCTATGCAGAATTTGTGTCATCTCGGTAAAATAAAAGGGCAGGATGGAGCCGGAAAAAACAGGGACGAAGGTTATAATTACGTTCTAGAAAATAACGATCAGCTTATCGAATATGCTGTAAAAGTAGCTGATTCAGAAATCATTTTCGTGTGTTATTCATTGAGCGGTGGAACTGGTTCTGGAATCGGTCCTTCTCTAACAGCGCTGATTTCTTCATCGACAGAATTCAAACGAAGACTCGATCAAAACAAAAAACCTCCTATTGTTATAGGAATTGGTATCTGTCCCGATAGTACTGAGGGACTTAAATCAATGATGAATACTGTAGAAGCTCTCGACGAGATTAATAATTTCTGCAATAGTAATCTAGGAAAATATTTCTTAGTAGATAATAATTTTGCAAAAGACAACGATATCAAAGTCAAATATACTAAAATCAACAAATCTGTAGCAAGCTCCCTTTATAGATATTTGACTCAATATGGTATTAGTCAGTATGGCTGTCTCGATAAAGCAGATCGTATGAGCGGTCTCAATATCGGAGGACTCCATTCTTTCGTAATTCTCGACAGCAAGTCTGACGGTACTGTTAGTAAAATAGAGACACCATTCATTCATCCGTCTGGCGCACGCGTAAAAATGTGTCTGTCGGAACTGAATGAGGTTATCTATCAGAATTATAAGAGTTATATCAATTCTCTCGGTCTCGATATCGGTGATCAGATTACTGGATTCTTCGAAAATACGAATGAAGTTAATTCCATTATCCACATCGCTGGTTTCTCTAATATTTCTAAGATTTCAGAAATTTATAGGAACCGTCTTCAATACCTCAAAGAACGCGCAAAGCTCTCTTCGGAAGAAGACAGAGTGGGAGCAGGTCTCAAGAATATTGAAGAAGACTCAATGTGGGTAAAAGAACACTACAACGTAGATACGAGTAAATCCGCTCTCGATATTCTGAGACTTGGTAAAGAATCTAACTCTTAATTTTAGAAATCAATAAAGAGTGGCTACAAAGCCACTCTTTATTTTTTTATGAAAATATAATATTTTTATAATTTTCAATATCGATAGCTGCATTTCTCAAGGTATCAATCAAGCTTTCTATTTCTGTTTTCATTTTATCTCTATATAGAATATTTAATCTATTTTGAACTTCTGGTCTAAGTTCTGAAAAAGAAGTTGTTGAAAAATTAACAGCAACATCTCCAATTCTGTTAAAATCCGTTATTTTCACGTTGGTATTTGTTTTAAAATTTTCTTTAATAGTATTCAGTGCTGTTACCATCGTAGTAATATTTTCTTCTAAACTTACATTAGGATCTAAATTCATTGTTTCCTCCTTATACTCTCATTATTGTCACACTATGTCTAGCTCTGGTTATTGCTGTATATAGCCATTTTGGATACATAGGATCGTTTCTGTCATACTCATCGATGATCAATACATTATCCCATTCACTACCCTGACTTTTATGTACAGTTAATCCATAACCAAAATCTACGAAAGCTATACTTTCATCTTCCGATACTAAAAGATTTTCGTCATCTCCGTATAGAAATATATTTTTATCTATATTCGAATCGAAAAATATATCTTCTTCTATATAATCCGGTTTAAATTTTATTCTTAAATAGTTTTCTTTTTCTTCAGAATTTTCAATAGATATACAATTTAATCCATTTACCAAAAATATTGGTATATCCTCATACTCTAATTCATAGAAATAATTGTTTTTTAAACATACTAATTTTTCATCTTTTACAGGAAAAATTGTATCTATTTTTCTTTCATCTCTCACAATTTTATTTATGATACGGCGGGTTTCGTTTTTCCAACACAATATTATATCATATTTTGAATACTTATCTATCTCATTTTCAGATATTATTCTAGATTTTTTATATTGTTTATTTTCGATAGGTTTAGATTCCCTAGCAAGCGTAGCTAACTCTAATATCCCAGAATCGTCGTTTTGTCTCATAACCTCTTTTAGAAAAACATCTGGTTCTTCTATATATGAATTTTTTCCATATATCGGAGGAAGTTGTCCAGGATCTCCCAATCCTATTACTGGAATATTAAAGCTCAATATATCTTCCATCATTTTATCGTTAATCATAGAAAGTTCGTCTAATACTATAAGTTTAACAACTGATGGCAAATTGTTTTTTATTTTAAATCTATATAATCCTTTTTGATCTTTGTAGATGTTATAGAATGTGCGATGAATTGTATTTGCTATATTTCTTTTTCTTCTTAGAACATTCACTGCTTTTCCGGTATATGCAGAAAACAATACATTATATTTAGCCAAACCTAATATTTCAATTATCATATTTACAATGGTAGTTTTACCAGTACCAGCATAACCGCCAATAACAAACAATGGTTTTTCTGAAGAATCGGAGAAGTACCATTCTATCGCAGATTCTATAGCACTTTTTTGATTATTTGTCAAAATCATAATACTCTCCTTAAAACCATTCATTATAATGTAAAAATAAAAACGTCATAATTTATATTATCCGTAATAACTAATACAAATGATTATATATTATTATAGTATGACAGGGGATCGGTCAAACGATCTCCCCGGGCGGCCGGTCAGGTTAGTGAACCTGACTGGCCACGATGTTACCGTCGTTACCGACGACGGTAACATCGTTATCCCGGCTGAACCCGGGGCCGTCGCGCCCCGTGTTCAGCGGGGAACGCCTCAGGTCGGTCGTTTAACGACCGACCTAGGCGATTTCGACGTTTCCGTCTGGGTAGACGGAAACGTCGAAGGTCTCCCGGAACCTGGAGACGGCATAGTATATGTCGTCTCCACCCAGGTGCTACTCGCAGCACCTGGGCGCCGGGATTTGGTGTCTCCGGACACCAATCCCGGTCGGGTTGTCCGGGACCCCAACGATCCATCAAGGATCGTCGGGGTCCGCGGATTCCAGGCTCTCCCTTAAGAAAGGAGAGCCTGGCCGGGAGGCGAATGGCGGCAGGTTAGCCGGGGAGACAACAAACCCTGCCGCCATTTTTTTTTATTTTTTTCTCTACATTATTATAGTGATAAAAATTTATTGTATGAATAATGGAGGAAATAATTATGAATTTTAGTGATCTACCGCAAATACTAGAAGGATTTTATATCGAAATAGGAAGCAACGATTTTCCTGTGAATATGAGTATGAATCAATTGTTCGGTTTCAACTATCCACCGGGAACTCCTAACAACGATCCGATCTACAGATATACGATGAATGACGTAGAAAACGCGATGACTATTCCTAGAAAGATTATGAATACAACTGTCAATCTAGGCGGTAAAATACCTGTTTTGTATCTAGAAGGTTCTGTTAAAAAACTAGATGGAACACCGAATGCTACTGCTCAAAAAGCTATAGCAGAATTAAATCCCGTGGATATTCCTACGGCAAACGTTTTCAAAATTTTGAATTACATTTTTTCTAGAATGAGTACTGTTGGAAATAACCCCACTAAGCAAGGATTTATAAATTTAGGCGATCAAGAATTGGGTGACAATGTTCCAGGAAGTACTACATATATCAGTAGTTACAAATTAGGTTCGTTGAATATTGTCCAATCCAGTCAAGTTGGAAGGTTGAGTAGAGTTACGTTCGAAGCCTACATGGGTGTAGGAAATACGATTTCTAGAACATTCATAGTTTATTTTAGTGCAGATAGTTTTGTAGAACGATCTAATGCTGTTAGGTGGGAAGTGTATAGGTATGTAGAAGACGGAACCGGATTTATAGTAGATCCTGCAGATCTTGCATACTATCCTGGTGATGGAAAAATTACACAAACCGAATTCAATCAAAATATTATTTCTATAGTATTTAATAAATTGAAAGAAGGAAAATATAAAAGCTATAAAGAAATTAAAGTTAGGAGAAAGTACTACATATTCCAAGGTGGAGTAAATACAGGAAATTACGAATTTGCTTTTGAACAATTCTTCGTTTTTTCTTCAAAGTTAGATATAAGCAACGAAGAAGCGTTAGAACAAATAAGGTTATATCTTATACAAGTTGTTGGAAACATGGAAATATTGAGAGATATTTATCCCGACTTATTCCCAACTTGTACGATAGTAATAAATCCATTGTGGGATAATGTTGTAGAATTACCAGGCGGAGTCGATCAAGTAGTACATTCGCTGACGATAAATAATTTAATGTTAAAACTCCAAAACTTAGGAATAAGTTATAATTATGAAAATATGTCTACTAGACACAATATAGAAATATTCTATGTAGAATGTAGGCCGGATGATCAATATATGAATCCTATGTTTATATTCCCACTGATTGCAAGAGATGTAACTAACAGTTTTAATTTCCAAGGACCTATAGCAAAGACATATCCGGATTATAGACCGTATGAAGTAGAAACTATTGTTACTAATTGGCAAATGTTTAGACATCTTTTAGTAGTATGTTTAGGAATATTGAATGGCAATTTAAATACTAACGTCGTCGGGCAATACAATCAGTATTCGATGGATTATATACCAGGAGGAACCGATCCAGATATAATAAGTCTTGTTGGAAATTACGACGCTGTATCATTTGTTCATTTAGGAGTCAAATGGCTAGTGTGTGGTAAATAAACGTTGGAGGTCGTAATTATGGCTTTAGAAAAATTGGAATTGGGAAATTATTACCATATTGAATTCAAAGAACCGTGGAAAAGTAAACTTAAAAACGCAGAAAAGAATATAGTTGTAGTAGCAAAAACTAATAGATTCGGTTTGACTAAATATGGTGTAGCTAAAGAATCTGATATAAAAACTTTATATTTCGATCAGTTAAATTTACCAATAAATTTTTACATAACAAACATTTCGGACAATACTGAAATATTTGTTTGTAAAAAGATATTATCGTTCGATCCACTTGTAGAATCTAGTGGAGATGAAGAACAAGACGGTAACATAAAAAATTTTATATTTTATCCTATCACAATGATAGATTTATCAAATTGTGACGAATTTTATAAATGTAAAAAAATAAATTATGATATAAAAAATATAATAAGAAGATTGCCAACTCTAAAAGAAGAAAGTGAATTTTTAGAATATTCTCTAAAAACTATAAAAGAACGTTTATCGGTAAGCGACATTTTTTTCGGAGAAGAACTTGACGTCAATGTAAAATACAATAATGTATTGGTTCAAAAGACTATTATAGATAACAACGACAACGAACGAGAAAGTAAATACGAAGAATATAAAAACGCTTTATTACAAAATAAAGTACAAGAAGAATACAAAGAAAATCTATACTTACAAAAACTGAGAGAAATTGAAGAGAAGAAATCGGAATTAAATAATGCTATAAACGATGCTAATATTGCTAAAAATCGATTTCTTACAGAGTACAACAATCTCATGACAGAAAAGAATGTTGTTGTAAAAATGTTTGATATAATGCGCATCATAGTGAACAGGTTAATATCCGAAGGATATGAAGTTCCTACGTTTGAGCAATTATATCAAGAAGCGTTAAATCAACTAAACAACGGATAAATAATATACAGGTCCTCGTTGCGAGGACCTGTATAATTTTAGTTAGTAATATTAGAATTTTTAATCTTTTCAAGAAATGCACTAATAGCAGTTTTGCTATTATCTTTTGATTCTTTTAGAGAAGATGAAATATTGTTAATCATAGTGTTAAAATCTTCACCATAGAGTTCTTCGATCTTTTTAATTACATTATCGCGTTTTTCTGTAATTGTGATGTATTCGGTGATGAGGGCATTATTATCTTCTTCTACAGCAGCGAGCAGTGTCTCTAATTTTACATCCTTCAAAAATTCGTTGATAACATCTTTTTTCTGAATTTCCTCAATTGTCGCACCATCAACCTTATTAAGGTTCTTTTCAGCATTAACTTCAATTTCATCGGTTAATTCAGCAGCATTCTCAAAACTGAGTTTATCGTTCTCTACGAGATTTTTAATAATTTTTTTATTAAAAATAACCGGAACTCTTTTAGCCAACTGTTTCATCATTACAGCTTGTATCGATTTACTATTCATAGATTCCTCCGAAAATTTTATCTAAACTATATAAATGTTATCTATTAAAAAGTATAATATCTATAACACTACTATAGTAAAGGAGAAATTATGAAAATTACTGATTTATATAGAGAAAAAATGGCCGATATACTCGGCGAACTATATAAGGGTTTAATACCTAGAGAGAATTTTTTAAAATTAATAGACGCTATCATTGAAAAAAAGAAAAAGAATTTTCCTGTACTGAAATTGAGAAATTTATATAAATTTACCGAATTCAAAGTTCCGCTGAATGATATTCTCGAAGTTATAGAGAAAGAACATTTGTGTTGTGGAGCTAACGGAACTTTAACTTATGATTACAATACCAAAGAATCTAAGATAACTAAAGAATTGATAAATATTAAAAAAGAACGAAGAATATTTACTGACAAGGCTATTGAAGCTGAAAGTAAGAACGATTTTGCCACGGCCAATTTTTATAACAATCTCAGTAACTATAAAAAGACTCTAATGAATTCGTTCTACGGTATACAATTGCAAAGAGGATCATTTCTATATAATCCTGATACGGCAACTATGATAACAACACAAGCAAGAGAATTGATATCAGAAATGATGTGGTCCATAGAACGTTTCATAATGTCAAATTTTCAATTTGCTACGTTTGACGAAATATTTTTGTTTATAGATTACTGTATAAAAGATTCTGTCAATATAAAATCTGTGAGAGAATATATTACATACGTTCCTACGTTCAAAGATGTATATAGACGTTTTTTATATTTATCTTCTACGGTAGAAGGATGTAAAAACTATTTGTTAAAAACATCTAAGTTTACATTCAATTTATTGAAAAAAATGACTGACGACGAACGTATAACATTTTTTTATAAAAGTAATTTCTTTGAACTAATAAGGTTAAATCCAAAAGTAAGACTATTGATAGATTCTATAGTAGAAAAAGATGTAGAGTTTATGGAACCTATGAAAATTCCTGAAGCGATAAAATTCGAAATGGAAACTTTAAAAGTTTTAGCAGATACTTTAATATATTCAAAAATGACAACGTATGACAGGGTTGAAAAGTATGTAAATAGGGATAGGTTTACCGTAATACTCAGTGATACCGATTCTGTTATAATAAATTTAAATCCGTTTATAGAATTTTATTGTTCTCTACACAAAGATAAAGTAGCTGAAATAAAAAAAGAACAAAACGTTTTTAAACTAGTTAATGTAATGTCGAACTTGTGCACACATTTAACTCGCGTGATGGGAGATTTATATTGTAAACAGTGCAATGTTCCGAAGGAAATGTGGCAGCACATAAATATGAAAAACGAATTTTACTTTAAACGATTGATACTTTATTCCGACGTTGCTAAAAACTATGCAGTATATCAACGATTGCGCGAAGGAACTCTCACGGATAAAATATCTTATACCGGTTTAAAACTTTCTGGTTCTACTAAAAATAAGATAGTACAAGAATACATACAAGATATTATAGAAAATAAAATATTGAAAAGCGAAACTATCGATAGTATAAGTATTTATAAAGACGTTGTAAATTTGGAAAAACTATTATACAATAGATTAGAAGAAGGAGACTATACACTTGGTCTTTTAAATAGATTTTCTGGAGAGGGCGGTTATAAAAATGCTATGACTGTCGCACAAGGTAGAGCGGCAATAGTGTGGAATAAATTGTATCCTGACGATCCTATCAATATAGACGACTATGGTTACGTTTTTAGTACATCGCTATTGACTTTAGAAGATTGTAAAGAAATAGAAAAGGTAGATAAAGAAATTTACAAGCGAATAGAAATAGAAATATTTGGCGATCCTCGATTGTCGAAATACGGTCTGAGTAAAATAATGATACCCAAAAGCGGATCAACTTCTAAGATACCTAAATGGTTGCTTCCATATATAGATAAAGATATGATCGTCAGAAGACATATGCAACCGATCATATCTCTACTACCGTCAATAGGCATTTATAAATCTAAATTAAGTTCAACGGAATTTAATTATTCGTCGGTTATAAAATTTTGAACGAGGAGGTTTTGATAGTTCCATGCTCGTAAGAAGATTTTGTGAAGATAAGAATATAAATAATAGTCCATTCATGAATGAAAAGATAATAACTTGTGCTCGAACTATCTATATAGAAACCGCTAATATAACTTCGACGTTGGAAGAACACAATTCTATATTTGATGATATTAGACAAGATGTCACGATCATCAACAAAGTTTTTATAAAAGGAATTCCGTATATTCCTAACGTCGAAGGAATATTTGATAAAAATAAATCTATCGATCAAGAATATACTAGAAGTTTCGTAAAAACAATAATTACCGGATATATATCTTCAAATAAATTTAAGACTATGTTGACTTTAGAAGAATTGACTAATCTCGACAACGTTGTGTTCAATCTCGAAAATATTATAATAAGCGGATATGTAGAGTCTTGTGAAGATTTAGTAGATAAAAAATATATTGAATTCAATACAACCGTTATAAATTTTTATGAAAATCACATAGTTTCTTTGAACGATAGTAAAGACGGAAACAATAATCTTAATGTTATAGTTTATGATCCGCTAGAATACGTTCCGAATTTTTGTAAAGATATATCTTCTTTATCAACAGATAGTTTTGTTAAAAAGAGATTACTCAACGATTTCTTAGATGATCAAACAAAAATAAAATTCGTGTCTAGAATTGGCGAAAAACCAACATTTAATTTCATGGATGTTTCAGAAAATTCTTTGATTATTCCTAACAAAATTTATAATGTAGGAGGTGGTAAATCTTCCGGAGAATTTATGATAGATTTGTACATGGATTCTAAAGAGATTCATAACGTTTTATTTAAAGACGAAATAAGATCGTTATTCGATAATTTTGTTTTAATATATGATAGTTCTCTAGGAATGAATATAAGAAAAATAATAGTACCAACTCCAAATATGAATAGTAATAAAACAAAACTTGATATAAAAAATATAATAAGAGATTTTAGAAGTTTTTCGCACTATTTGTACGATAAGTATAAAACAGAAATGAGAATAATTTACAATTCTAGCGATAGATTAAATAAGTCCGTGATAATATTCAGAAATTCCAATTTTCCGTTAAACAATATAGAATATATAATGAATAAACGGGAAATATTGGAAAATTTTATAATACGAGCGACTACAGAAGCGAACGATACTAGTAATAGTATAATTATAAAGACAAAAAATTTTAAGGAGGTTTAGTTATGGCTGATAAACAACAATCGTCGTTATCAATTCCCGTTTATAGATTTTATTCTGCTAACAAAGAAGATAATACTAGTTTGAATCTTTCTGTTTGGAAGAATAAAATTGTATTTGAATTCTTGAAGAAGAATGGAGATAATTACGTACGACAACCCGTTTACGTAGATTTTGAAGTTGTAGAATTTATTTACTCTCTGCTCGAAAACATCGCCAAAGATCGCTACAATAAATACAAAGAGGGTAAAAAATATCAAGACGTTATTTTTAAGATTGATAATTCATACATCGATAAAGATACACAAGAGATCAGAAAGAACGGAAACTTCATAATCAAAACGGTTGATTTCGAAAAAGAAAAAAGAATCAATATATCATACGATTCTGGTACTGACGTGTTTTCAGTAACACTCGCTTCAAGATTGTTACCAAAAATTGTCGAAGAAAAATATTATTCTAAGAACGTAGATCCCAACGACGGATTGTTCTTCTTATTTTGCAAAATGTTGAATGATATTATTAGAAGCATTGCGATTTACGCCGGATTGAACAGAATTGCCGAAATTCTATTTTCAAACAATAGGGGGAATTCTGGCAATAAATCATACGGTAAAAATTTTAGCGGCGGAAGCGAATCTGTGAGAGACGAAGAGGAAGTTTTCTAAAATCGAATATACTAAGGAGCTTAAAAAATAGCTCCTTAGTATATTTCGGTAGTTTTTTATTGTATCTATAACACTAAAATAGATTAATAATAGGAGGATTTTACATCATGGATGTTGAACTAGACAATGATAATAATAAAAACCGTAATGAATCGAATCGCAATAGCGAAAATACTGTCATGAGACCGACCGTAATCGGCAGGGAACGATTAAACGATATTATAGATCAGGTTAACAGAAACGGAGAAGTAGAACAAGAACCGGCAATGTACGTAGAAAAGCAAACGAAATATGAAATGAGCAAAGAAGAACAAACCAATTATCAAGAATCAAAGGAACATGTCGAACAAGAAAAAGTTGTAGAAAAACTTAAAGATAAACAAAAACCGGAAGTTGTTCTAGACGACGGAAGCGACGATGACGAAGAAATCGTTATTGCTGAAACCGATGATACTAAAAAAGTGAAAGACGAAGAATTTGATGATCAGATAAAAGATATTGATGAAGATTATGCAAATAATTTTGGAGAGATCTCTGATTCTGACGAAAACGAAATTAAACCTGATAAAAACGGAGTACTTCCCAATTCGTTCGAGGTAGAATTAGACGATGGTGAGGATGAGAAAAAAAGAAAGTTAGAAGAAGATAAGATTTTTAAACAAGCGAAAGAAGTGTATAGGCACTCGACAAACAACACTATTAAAATTCTAAAAGATGTCAAATTCAATCCAAACGATATTAGATTGTCAGAAATGAATTATTCTGACGACGATTTTAGAAAATACTATTTGGATACTCGCTATAATATTCTTAGTGCTCCTAGAGCAGTACGAGTACCTTTAGTGTTGTCTGGATATTTTGCAGACGTATCTTCGTATACTCAAGGTGATTTCATTTCAGTAAACAGAAATGCTAAATTGAGTACTTTTGTGAGAAGAAAAGAATTAACGATTAATTCTTTATTTTCGCACGTAATTTATACTTCTCTGAGAAAAGATATCGATTTCGATTTCTTCATTAATAATACCAAATTACCAGATCTCGATGTGTTGTATTTTGGAGCTTATGATGCCAACTTCTATGGAGAAAATACATATACGTTACGATGCGACGAATGTGGAAACGAATTCGAATATTCTACTTTGAACGAAGATCTCGGAGTTATATATGACAAAGATGTACCAGAAGATTATTTGAAAAAACTTTTATATATGAGAGATCAAGAAATTTTAGAAAATCCTCTCTATAAGAAATCGAATAGAATCGTTAAGAGAATATTAAACAAGACTAAGATCTACGTAGAACAAAAAGTGCCGACAATCAAAGATTATCTAGAAACTATTAAAGCTCTGGAACAAATCTCGAAAGTAGATAAGAGTGCAGATATCAATGTAGAAGATATAGATAATCCTTTGTCAGACGATTATATTTCGTTAAGAATGTTTTTGTACATAAACAAAATTGGACTACCGGTACCTAGATCTGTCAATAATAAAATTAAAATCAAATATGTAGAAGTAGTCGATAAATATAAAATAATAAATATTTTATTAAAGCTAGATCCTATGGACTTCGATTCTCTTTTCGTAGGGGAAGAAATTAAAGAATTATTTAATCTTTCTAGTATAAAATTCTTTATAAAAGGTGCAGTTTGTACCAATCCAAATTGTAAACAGAGAATTGCTCCTATACCTTTAAAAATGGAGGAGCTCTTTTTTTTCAGGATTGGGGCGCTGATGAACCGGTAAACGATTACAACGTTTCTAAATTTACTATAAAAAACAATACAGATATACCTTTGGAAATAATGAAACAAATAGACTCGCAAATAAGATTGTTTGACGGTGACTATACTTTAACAGAAATTATGAATATGGACATTCCTTTTAAGAGAGCTCTCGTGAAAGCTAGATTAAAATCTATAGAAGAATCGAGGGCTCGATTCAAAGAAGCTGGTGAAGTTGATAATTATATTAAAGGTGAAGTTTCTGGAGGTTTATTAAAATAAATTTTCGTCAGCGCCTTGAAATGAGGTGTGAAAATGAATTTATTAGAGTACATATGTGAGATGAATGAAAAAACTGATTTAAATTTGCAAAAACGAGATTTATTTGATGTTAGGCTTACTAAACCTGTGTTTAACGTGTATATGCTTATGAATCGATACAGCGAAGAAAAAAACAACAAAAAAGTAAAATTGCCAGACGAAATAAAAATAGTAAAATTAAAAGATGGAGAATATGTAAAATTCATATTTAGAACATCTATCGATGTCAAATCGTTAACAGATTGTATAATAAATTTAGCGTTGGTAGATGTGATTGAAATGGAAGAACTTGACGAAAACATCGTTCTTACTATAAAACTTTAAGCAAAAGGAGTTTGAAAATGGAAGATAAAATAAGGAGCGAACAAAAACTCGATATCGAAGCTAAAAAAGAACTTATCGAGGAAAATAATTATGGATTAAAATATAATAGAGGAAGAATAAATGTAGTAAAAGAAAAGAATCTTAATAAAGTCATAGAAGATGTATTTGGCGACATAACAGGCGTGATTAAACACACGCTCGGTCCTTTTGGAGGAAATACACTTGTTACAGAATCATATGGTAATTCTGCAGTAATTCCTTCTAAAGACGGATACCGACTAATGTTAAACATTCATTATACTGATTTTGTTTATGATACGATATATCGAATTATTCGTGATATTAGTTCGAGAATGAATGTCGAGGTTGGTGATGGAACGACGTCGTCTGTTATCATTGCTGATAAACTGTATAAAGAGATTTATAATTTCTATTCGAAAAATGTTAAAATAACTCCTTACGGTATTAGAACTATTTTAACCAAAATAGAAGAAGTTCTAAAAAATAATCTCAAAGAAATTGGATTCGTTAGACCAATCATGTCGTTCAGCGAAGAAAAACGCGTAGAGCTTTATAAAAAGATCGCATCTATTGCTAGTAATAACGAATATGAAGTAGTAAATAATGTAGCTTCTATATACGAAAAAACGCATTCTGGCGATACGTACGTAAATATCGAGATAAGCGATAACGATGATACAGAGATAATAAGTGATGTTGGATTTGAGTTTCCTACCGGACACATACATAAATCGATGGCTACTGAATCAGACGGGGTAACAGCTCTTTACGACGATCCTAAATTTTTAATTATTGACGGACCACTTCTCGATAATGATTTAGAAGCGCTACAAACTTTTGTAAGAGTAGTATGTATGGAAGCTGGAAAACCGCTCGTTATCATAGCTTCCGAATATAGCCAGAAAATTCTAAATTTCCTTATTCAATGTAGAATTGGATTTGTTGAAAAAGAAGATTCGAAAGATATTATAAGATTCCCGATTATTGCGCTCATTATCAGTGGATCTGGAGATATTGGAAACGCACGATTGAAGGATTTGGAAGTATGTCTCAATGCTTCTGCTCTACCAACACAAGATGGCAAACTTATGGATCCGCCAAAAGATCCGGTAAAAATAATGAAGGTACTTGGTTCTGCAAAAAGAATTAAAACAGTTCCTTACTACTGTAGGATATTCTCACCGAATTCAAATGCAGAAGAAGTTAAGTACAGAATCTCCACACTAAAGAACGAAATCGACAAATTCGAATATAACGATCCTTTCTCGTCACAAGAACGTGTTGCTACTATAAAGAAACGTATCGCCATGTTGAGCCAAATGATGGTCACTATAAAAGTTGGTGGTATGACGAGAAAAGAAAAAGAATGGAAAAAATTAGTATATGAAGATGCTATTTATGCGGTAAGGTCTGCTATAATAAACGGTGTAACGATCGGTGGAAATATTTCTGTATCAGCATGTATAGATTTTTATAAAAAGATGTTAGTTGACGAAATCTATAACAATATAATTTCTTCAAAATGTGTCAATATAACTGTAGGTAATAATGAAGAGGATTTGTTATTTCTTATAAACACCATGCTCGAAATCGTCGGCAATTGTTTTATCGAGGCATATAGGATAGTGTTAAAGAATGCTTTTAGAAATGACGATCACGTTTCTTCTATTATTAATAATATCAAGAAAAGTTTTGGAAATATAAAGATTAGTCCTACAAGTATAGAAATATACAATCTCAATACAGATAGTTATGAAAAATTCGTTGATAAAAATGATAATTTTGCGAATTTGATAGTTCCAGGAAATACAGACACTGAAATATTACATTCTGTATTTAACGTAATCTCACTATTCTTAACATCGAACCAATTGATGTCTATACATTTTAACAAAGATTAATTGAAACGACCTCTTTCTACAACATGCAATATATACGATGTGAAATTATATATTATATATGTAGAAAGGAGGTCGTCATGAAAGAAATAAGAAGTAGAGTCGACCTCGAGGGCTATGAATTAGCGGCCCTTGAGGTCGACTCCGACGACGATGAGTCGTCGTCTTACGATTGCGAAATAGATTTTTCGTAGTCGTAACAAATGTGCACAGGTGGAGATAAACTCCACCTGTGCATTTGTCGACCTTTTTTTATTGTAATTTTTATTATTCGTAATAACCGTATAACGAAATTATATATTGTAATATTGTAAAAAGAACGGCCTGATAAATTATGTGGAGAGTGGTACCGACCTGTCGTTATTTAACGACCGTCGGAGAACCTGTCGCCAAATAGGCCGTTCTTTTATAATCCAATAGAGCGCGTAGGCGATGATCTCGAAAAAGGTGATCCGAAGCGCGCTCTATTGGATTAGTTTTCTTTTTTTTTTATTATTTTTTTATTTATATATTATAATATTGAACAAGGAATTCGTACGAATTCTAATCTTATACTATATTGGGGGAATTTTATGAGTAAGAAATTCTACGTTGAATTAATAATTGTCGCGATTGTAATTTTATCAGTAATTGCATATATAACTATTAAAAGTTGCGATAATTACGAACAAAATAAAATTGAAAAATCGATAATTTCTGATATAGGAAAAACCGAAGAACTACCGTCATTTTTCCTCGTGTCAGAAAATTCGATTGACGACGAATATCGTATTTTTGTAAATCCGTTTAAAAAGTATTTCACATTAAACGGAGAAATGATCTATTTTAGGGATTGTATAGTTCATTCTGATTCAGAGTTCAACTATATAGAACCTGAATTAGATGAAAGTGGTAATTACGTTAAAGTTACCGTCATATATATCGGAAACGGTAACTTTAAGAAAATAGTGGAAAGGATATCTCACAAACCTTGACTATTTCGACCATTTCGATTAATTATAAGACTACTGCTTTCGAGCAGTAGTCTTATAATAGTTATAATGAAAAAATTATATTTTTTTTGTTCATTACATTTATATCAACTTTAGCACCTGATAGTAATATTACATCAGCTGGCGAATTATCAAACTCGTTATTATGTGTTATAACGAAACAAGATTTGCAATTCATTTTTTCAAGTCTTTCTGTAAGTATGTTTAAAAACTGTTTTCTTCTATAATCGTCAAACATACCGTCAGCTTCGTCGAATCGTAATACGTTATACAATATTTTATCAGAATTTATTTCTAGTATAGCGAACGATATAGCCATTGCTAATGTAGAACGTTCTCCGTCTGAACACTGACTAGCGTCTTTTATGACTACACCGTCTTTTTCTACAACTATAGAAAATTCGTTATTACTTATTTTAAATTCTACTATTTGTAGAGAATTGTTCCAAATACTTTTAAGATCTTCATTTGTTAACAACTTTACTTCTTCTAGAAAATCGTTTATTAATAGTGCCGGATATCCTATTCTTGGAGACCAAACTTTTTGTAGTATTTCTAATTTTTCATAAAATTTTAATTTTTGACTTCTCATTTCTTCATATTGTTTCCTAGACATTATTTTCGATTGTATAGAGTTTATATTCTCTATGACTATTTCTAATTCTTTTTCTTTGTCTAATAAATTATTTCTAAGTTCGTAGTAAATGTTTTTTAAATGCGTTGTATAATACCACATTTTAGAAAATTTCTTAGCTTTATTCGTTTCATTCTTATGTAATTCTATTAACGATATTAGTTCTTTTTTTATAGATTCTATATTATCCGAAGAAGCTTTTATTTCTCTAAGTGTATTCAATTTATTTTTATTGGTTTCCAATAACGATATTATATTATTTCTCTTGTTATTAAGAATTTCTTTTTCATTAATGTACGAAGACATTTGTTTATTTATTTTGTCTTTCATCATGGAAGCGTTTTTCATACTATTTATACTTTCTAATTCTTTTTTTATTTTATCCATTTTTTCTGCATAGCTCGATATCAATAAACCTTCTTTCAATACATTGTTTATAGATTCGATTTTATTAATGAAATCTATAGTATCCACGTTAATAAATTTTATTATAGGTTCCGATAGCTTTGCTATCGCCAATTTATTTTTGTATAAAATATCGTTTATTCTAGAAATAGATTGTATATCTCTTTTAAAACTATCTATTTCTTCTTGTATAGATTTTAATTCTATATTTAATTTTATCTTTTTTTCTTGTAAATCTTCTATTTCCGATACTATTTTCTTTATTTCATTATCAGGATTTATTAATGTTGACAATTCTTTAACGAGATTGCAATTAGAAGTATTACACGAGTTAGGTTTTAAGTTTATAATACCTTTATCGAGTGTATTATTTTCTAGAAGATATATCCGTTTATTTTTCTGATCAATTTGTTCATCCAACGTCGCAATTTCTCTTTCCAATGTATTTATTCTCTGTTCATATTTAGATTCTATGATATCAGTCTTTTTATAGTTATTGATATTCCCTATATTTATAATTTCATTTTTTATATCAACTATCATTTCCAATAATCTTTCGTACGTTTCTGACGAAGCCAAAGCATATTCCTCTATAGAAAATTTATTATTTTTAGATTCGATTTGAATATTTTTTTCTAATAGAGAAAGTTCTGAATTTAGTTGTTTGTAAGATTCTAATATTTCTTTAAAATCTTTTATAGAATTAAACTCAGAGATATTTATACTATCAATTTTATTATTTATAAAATTTATTTGATTTTCTATATTAGTCAATTTTTCTTTATTAACTAAGTATTCTGTTTCTAATTTTTTTATTTCACTATCTACGTTTTTAGCAGAAACACTATCAAATTCTTTAACAAAATTATATTTTTCGTCTATAATTTTTTTGGTATCATTAAGCTTTTTTATCATTGATAAGAGTAAATCTTTATTTAAAAATCCATTATTAACTTTTAAAAAGAATTCTGATTTAGAGATATTATTTTTTAAGGTATCTATTTCTTTATTTAAAAAATCTTTTTTATAATTTAAATTCTTTAATTCGATTTCATAATCGACAGAAGATATTTTTGCTATTTCCCTGTCTATAGATTCTATTTCTTTTTTTATTCTATTAGCTTTTTTAGTAGCATTTTTGTATCCCTCGAGATATTCTTCTATATTTGGTAACCATGTAGATATATAAGAATTTCTTTCAGCCGGTTTCATTTCTATAAAATTTACAACCGTTTTACTTATATATCCTATATTGGTATAGTATTTGTTTAATCCAAATTCTATCTCGAGCGCTTCGTAGTAACTTGTAACTAAGCCGCTAGGATTTAATTCTATAGGTTCTTCGCCTGTCAATAGATTTTGTTTCTGTAAAAAACAAGTTGTTTTCTTTTCCGTATAAAATATTTTACACGTATATAGATATATATCATCTACGATCAGTTGTAATTCTTTGTATCCATCTTTTTCTGGAACAATTCTAGAACTATTTCTAAAATTTACTTGTTCTAGTGGAAATGGAGTTATTTCATTTATCAAAAACGATTTTCCAGATCCATTTTCGCCCAGTATAAGAATTATATTATTATCGCTACCAGTTCTATCTATTTCTATCGTTTCCAGTCCGGTAGTAGCAACTAACGGAGCAAAATTAGTTAAAATTATTTTTTTGACAACTACGGAATGTTTCATATATGCTCCTTAAAATTTCCTATTAAAATAAACTAATTTTATTATAGGAAGTACGTATTCAAAATAATTTTTGGTTTTGTTTATTTTTGATTCCATACCTCTATTTATATTTTTTAGATACACGGATTCTTCTATTAAAATATTTAACATATTATCTTCTTCCATTTCACGATAAATATTGTAATCGGTGGAATTTATATATTCGCTTCTAAATTCTATCAACGTATTTATTATTCGTTGCTGTCCTATAGAAAAATCGTTTTCTATCCTCTTTAAATATTTTTTTAGAAAGTTGTTCACAAAAGGAGATTCGTCTACTAATGGTTTACTAATACCTTTTATTCTTATAGTGTCAGTTTTGCTATTATACAAGATAGTTTTGTTTTTTAGAGAATACATGGATGTATAGTCCGAATTTTTATTAACAAACGTCAATAAACCGTTGTAAAACACTAATTTTCTCGGAATAATATTATACAACAAAATCGAGTCCGGCGTTGTTTCTATAAAATTGGAAGATTTAATCTTATTTTCTTTTATAAATACGTTAAACCATTTCACTATTACTTCAGATATTTTTGTATAGAGACTACTATCTTTTGCTACTAATTTTCCTATTTCTACTTTATAGTTTTCTTCAGTTATATTATTTTTTACGAGTATAGATTCGTCTATAAATTTTACAGCGTTATAATAAGCCTTCTTTATATCATACTCAGTTATTATTTTTCCAACTATTATCGAAATTGTTTTGTTTTTATTAATTTGTTTTGATAAATAAAAATCTTCCATAATAATCTCCTCAGATATATGTTTCGGACTGTTTAAAAAAAGAAATACAAATTAACGTTTATATGGAAGGATTTTTATATGCTCAAAATAGAAATAGACGATATACCAGAACCAGATTTAGAATTAAAGTATTATAAAATAAACAGCAAAATAATTAAATATTTTACAACCTTGGTAAGAGGATCGTACGAATATAGATTATATATAGATTTTTTAAAAAATATGTTAGAGATAAATGAATGTACGTTTTTTGAAAATTATAATATGAAGAACGGACTTACTATAGAAATACATCATTCGCCGTTAACGTTATATGATATTTGCGAAACTGTTGCTAATAAGCAATTCGAAAACAACGGAGGTTGGGTCTGTTCTTTTGACGTATGTGAGGAAGTAACTAGATTGCATTTTGAATTTAAAGTAGGTTTAATACCACTAAATCCGACAGCACACGAATTGGCACACGCCGAAAAAATTACTATATATCCATCAATGGTGTTCGGAGATTGGAATTCTATAGAAAACGAATATTCCAAATGGATGTCTGAGTCGGTTTCTATGAAATTGATAGATTTTAGAAATTTAGGAGATAAAGTTGAGAAACCCGAAATGTTTGAAAAGAATCCTGTTATGATAGAATCTAAAGCAATTAAAAGTATAAAAGATATGAATGTAGAAAAATTAATAATTTCAAAGAAAATGAAGAAATTAAAAGATTCGTAATAAATTAATATGTAAAATAGATATTATATTATCGAAGAAATGTGGTTGCGAGTTTTAAATACTTGCAACCACCTTTTTGTAGTTTATTTTTTTTATTTTTTTGGAGGTAGTATGAAGGATATTATTTTGAAAGTAGTAATTATTGCGTTATTAATAATAATACTATATTTTATTTTTGATAGCAAAGTCAGAGTAAAAGGTGTTTTTGATAAAATTGAAGAATTTAATAAAGGTTTAATTACAATAAATGATAGTTTAATTGTAATAAATAATGATTTGAATGACTTGAAAAATAAATTGAAGGAAGTAGATGAGGAAATGAAAGATATTAATGGGAGAACGATAGGGTTATTAGAAAGTATATCCAAAATCGATAAAAAAATTGTAGATATACGCACTGGCTTGAAAAAAGAATTTTCTTCTGCTCTAGCCGAAATCGGTTTTGTACCGATGAAACCTAATAATAACTCCTCGGCACCGACTAGTCCAGGAAATTTAATAACTGGCGGTAAACAATAATAAAAATAGGAGGTTTGTTATGAGAAACAACGATGGAAAAAATATATTCGATTTCTTGTCATTTATAATTTTTTTATTATTTATATTTTTGATCGTCGATAGAGCGGCTCCGCAAGATAATAGTTCGCAGCAACAATCACAAAATAATAACTACAACGGGAATTTTGAAGAACAGAAAGAATTGGATCCTGAAAAGAAATATGTTATAATTGTTGTTGGTGGTGTCTCTTATGTTAGAGAAATGCCTGAATCAAAAGAAGAAATGGAAAAATTGATATATTTTTTAGCAAATCTTGTGACGAATTTAGATAATTATTATCTCGTAAAAATCGATGAAATAAAAATTTATACAGAAAAATTAATTCCGGAAATAACAGATTTGGTAAATAAACAGAAAAATGTTATGATAACTATAAAGCAGATAGAAGACGACGTAGATAAAGTAGTAAAAAAATTAGGAATTTATCCTAAAGTATTAGCGTATTATCCTATCGGATTTGGTGCAGGTTTTGGTTTAATTTACACCTTTCCTAATTCAAACAATTCTATAATGGTTGACTTATCAGCATCTTTTTTAAATCAATTTGGTTTTACTTTTACTTTTACGTTTGGTTATGTTCTATGGTTGTGGTAAAATCTTGTGGGGGAGAATATGAAAAAACAAAATAAAGACGAAAATGATAAAAGTAAAATATTAGATATAAATTTTTTTATAGACGATATAAAACTGTTCGATAAGAATATAGACGAAAACGAAAAATTATATGAAGAATTGCATAATATGATGAACAAATTATCGAGTTCCAGTTTATATTCGGGTGGAAAAATACGAGATATTGCTGATATTGGTAAAACCTTGTCTTCTATAAGAGCTACTAACATCGAAGCTATAAATAAAAAAATAATGGCTAAGAAAACTGTCGCAGATATAGAACTTAAAAAGATGCAACTTGATAATGATACTGATAATAGTGATTTTAGTCGCCTTGCTAGAGAAATGATAAAAACAATTTATACCGAAAATGTTGGTAACACGAAGCCGTTTGACGTAGCTCCTACATATAGCGAAGCAAATTATTCTGAAAAAGATATACACGAATTGGATAAACGAGTTAAAAAAGAACTAGAAGAAGGAAATATAAAATTAACTAAAAACGATAAAGCTATGAAATATTCTTTGACTGGTGTAAACTATAAATATGATGTAAACAACGACAGAGTGTTGGTGTACGATAAAGTAACCGGAGAACTCATAGAAGATTATCCAGAAGAAAGAATACCTTTTAAGAAAAAATTAAAAGAAGACGATAAATACGCATATTTCGAAAACGGTTTTAAGTTAGAAAAAATATAGTAGGAGATATATATGAGAATAGACGATTTGATGCCTACTAAATTATATGAGATAAATATATTAGCACTCGATAAAAACGGAAACAAAGTATCGGATATTTCTAACGAAACAAAAACTTTAATGGTGTATGTAGACGAACTGTTTGTTGAAAAAGCTACTACTCCGTTGCTAACAACTGAGGAAGAAGATTTATATACTGTAGACGAATTCGATATCAACTACGATCCGCAAAATCCTCCTCCTAAAGTCGAGGCTGTGGAAAAACAATATGAGTATCCTATATACGAAGCCAACAAAACAGCTCTCATACCGTTTACACCAAATATTACTATTAAAACAGAATTAAATACCAATCAAATTAATACGTTTAAGAAATTTTTTTTAAGTAGATATGAAAAATATGAAACTGGAATTCCGAAAAGTTTGAGTTTAACATTTAGAAACATTTCTGATAAAGATAAATTTTTCTTAGATGAAGAATTTTGTGAATTTATAGTTCAACGGTTTAATGAAATATATATAAATGGTGGTAGTGGAGAAGTTGTTTTATCTCTCCATAAACTTAAAAGTTTAAATGACACTATAGAATTAGACAATTTAAAAATACTTGCTACTGGAAAAACAAATTTGTCTGTAAAAAAGAAGATATCTTTGGAAAACTGTATAATCAGTAAACAGATAAACGATAATTCTAAAAATTTTACTATAACGTTTTTAACATCGGAAGGATTAAGTTTTGTAAATACAAAATTTGAGCAATATGTAGGAATAATTTGTGGACCGTCTGCAGATGTTTTATCGGCGGAAGCTTTTAAAAATAATAATATAACTATAAACGGTTTGTATATAGAAGATAAAGCTGTAAGAGAACTTAACAAGGGTTACGCATTATTCTATATAAATCAATTTAATGAATGTAATATTATAAATTGTAAGATGTCCAATTATAGATTGGATAATACTATTTTTGATATAAATGGCGTTCCTACTATAAATATACACGATTATGAATATAACACTGAAGAAAAAGAAAATGTTCCAGCAATCAATTTTGTTATGACTAAACCTAAAGAATTAAATATAGAAAATATTACAGTAAATTATGTAGACAGTTCTATGGAAACTATCATACGATCCGGGAGAAATATAATAAATTCTGCTGTAGATATTAAAAAACATTCGTTTATAAAAGTATATCAATTACAAGCTATAGCAAGAATTACTATTATGAATTCGTCTTTTTTGAACGTAATACCTGTTGTTGTAGACAAGGATGTGATATTTGGAAAATTTACTATAGTTAATACAAATATTTTACACAAAGAAAAATTAGAAGTGATGAATGGAAATCCCCAATCGATTTCGATTCTAAACAGTTTGATAAAATCCGAAAAATCTATTTTCATAAATGGCGGAGAATATAATATATCAGAAACTTCGTTAATTTCTTCCGATGAAAGCGTTACTATATCTTCTAAAGACGAAAATACTTTTATATCGAATACTGTTGTAGAATGTAGGAAAGGTAAATTTGCGTTTATATCTGGTAGGAAAATATCTTCATTCTTTAATGAATTAAAAGTATTTTCAAACGACTTTTTTATAGATGTTTTAGAACCTAAAAAAATAAAAAGTGTTAGAAATAAAAAACCTCGCAACGAATACGATTCTGAATATGTAGAAATAGGAGAAATAGACGATCCTAAAGATACGTTAAGCAATAGTATTACGTTTGACAACGTTTCTATCGAATCTGATAGAACTGTGACTGCTAAAAATATAAATAGATTAGATATTAATAACAGTGTTATATACGGTCAAAATATTAATTTTGATAAAATAAATTTTGGGAATTTTTTAAATGGAACAATTGTTTGTAGAAAAAATGTAGATTCGATAAACTTTAACAAATGTAAATTTGAAAATAATCTTATGTTTTATCTTTATAATTTTAAAATTAATAATTCGTCAAAACTTAATATAGAAGATTCTTTTGGCGAAGTAAAGTTTATAATTTACAATCAATATCCGGAATCTACAAAAAAATTACAATTATCGACGTCTGTGAAAAATTGTTACTACGGAGGAAATCAACTAAAAATAATATTTGATAGCAACGAATCTAAAGAAAATAACGGAAAAACTGTTGTTAATTTTAAATCCGATAACAATAGAAAACTAACTATATTTAGCGAATCTGAAAATGTAATTATAGTTCCGTCTAAAGAATCTAAAGATTGGAATCGTTTCAAGAGACATAAAGGATTTTACGACGACGATCCTGAACTTGTTACATATTATTGATAATAAGATGGCGGAATTTTCCGCCATCTTATTATATTCCATGAAAAAATTAAAATATTTTACGATTATATATTATTACAGCGCCTTTAACATAAAATAGAATTTTACGGAGGAAAAGTATGCATTTTCACAAATCATACAAAATTTCGATCGAAATATCAAATCTTTTGATTATTAAGGGAGGTTTAAATGTCTGAGATTAAAGCACGTATGAAAATGATTGAATTTTTAGAAAAATTGGCGGAACAGTGGGAAAATCCTCTACCTTGGACGTTTTCCGCTAATAATGAAAACGATGAAGTGTCATTGACAAAGACTTTGTTAGTAGGAAAATGTATATATTGTGGCAAGGAGATTTTGAGAACCCCAGACGGATTCTTGTCTATGAAAGATAAACAAGGATATTCTTGCGGGTGTCGCCTAGAAGTGAAGACTAAAGAAGAAAAACTTGATAAAGAAACTACAAACGAGAAAAAAGAAATTGATGCTAACGAAAATAGAGAAACTGAAGAAAAAGAAAATAAAGAAAATTTTGAGAGAGAAAGACTTGAAAAAGAAAGACTGGAGAAAGAAGAACAAGAAAGAATTGATAGAGAAAAAGAAGAGAAGAGAAGAAAAATAGAAGAGTTTCTAAACAAAAAGAAAAGCGAAATCGTTCAGTATATAAAAGATAATGTCTTTGAAAAAGAAAATTATAAAGATCTAGGTTTGGTATTATTTGAGGAAAATATAAGTGAAGAAGATGTCCATATTTCGGAAGAAGGAAATTCTATTCTCGTACGTGTAAAATGTAATGTCTGTGATACTGTGCACGATTACCGTTCGGAAGAGTTATTACCAATATCTTTCAACGGTAAGAAAATACATTCATGTAAAACGTGCTCTAAAGAGATAATGAGAGATGGCGAATTTAAAAGATTTGTCGATGTTGTTAAATCTTATTTAAAGGCAAAGAAAGTAGAATATGTAGAAGACGAAAAGATCGTTAATGCAAACGATCCGTTGAAATTCAAGTTGAAAGACGGTTCTATATTAGAAACTACTTTTAAAGAATTTGTAGAAGAGTATGGAGAAATCGACGACGTTAATAAAGAATTTATAGTAGAAGATGAAAAAGAAAAAGAAGAGCTCGATAAAGAAATTGAAAAAGAAAGCATTGTAAACGAAGAAGAAAACGATGTCGATGAAGAAATTTCTGAAGAATCCGAACATGACGAAGATAATTCTAACACAGAAGAATCTTCGGAGGAGGAGAAAGAATTAGAACCTTTTCGAGAAAGAGAATCTAAAAAGAAAGTTCTCGTTGTTGACGTTGATAATCTTGTCGATGATTCTCATATTGCTGATTTAGAGAAAGAGCGAAAGCGTGAAGAATCTAAGAGGCGAGCAAAAGAAATTTTTGTCGACGAAAATGTTTTACATTATAAGAATCCTCTAGAAGATCTCGTCAATCTAGAAGAAGAATTCTACGAAGGTCCTTTTGGAAGATTCTTTGTAGAACTACACAATAAGACAGGAATAAATTATAAACTAAGAATAAATAAGAATACTTTAGAAATTCCATTTGTGGAATTTGAAAATGGATTTAGATTTGTTTGTATAAATCTAGATGAACCTTCTCTCTATAACATAAATCCTTCTTATGTATCTAGCAGGTGCGATTTCTTCTATAAAGAATATAGGAACACATTTAAGACTATTTTCCTATATAGCGATTGTGTGAGATATAGAAAAACCGCAACCATGAGAGCTATAATCAAACATATAGCTCCGGAACTGTGTTTTGAGAACGGTGCTCTAGTAAGTATTAGAAAGAACTTTAAATTGTTCTATTCTACTGATAGAAGAATTGCTGTAGAATTTGAGAATAGACACTCGCCAAATCCTAGAGGAAAACCAGTTTCTAGTAGCGGAATAATTTCTCTGATGGCGAAATCTGACGAAGTTAAAAGAGATAGTGAAACGATGAACATGCTGTTCTTGAAGAAATTCTTGAGCGGCGATAAAGGAATCAGCTACAATGATCTTGGTAAAGAATTTTCTCTCTACACGTTTGCAACTATTAGGTATATCGACAAGTTAGATAAGTTGACAAATACGATAACTGTCTATGTTACCGATTACACCGAAACGACAAAAACTATGGTTTCTGACGGTCTGTATATCGGTATAGTTGCAATAATGAAAGAGATGAAGCTTAAATATCCAGAAGTTCCGTTCGAATATGATTTTACTAAGATAAGGATTATTGTAGAAAGAGATGTTTCATATATACCGTCTCCAACAGTAAGAAGATATTTCGAGGAAGATGGGGAAACAGAACCTTTACTCGTTCCGTTCACAGCAGAGAAACGATTCCTGTTCGAGGGAAAATTCACACAACCCATCGACGTCGCATGGATCAGATTACCAGAGTTCAGGATCAGAGAAGAAGATAATTTTAGACAAGATTATCGTTATTTCGAAAAATTAGGAACTATGATAACTCTTCTCAGTGCTGATATTAAGAAGAGTGGAGTACAAATAAGAACGGATGAACAAAAGAATAAATTCTTATTCGAATCGGGTTATAGAAAAATTTTACAATATCCTATCGAAGAATATTTAGCAGATCCAATAATATTTACTAAAGCGATGTACGAACCGGAATTGATCTCTATGGTAAAGATTAATTTTAATAATTTAGGTTTTTAAAAATTAAAATTAATTAGAACTATATATTATTCGCTAGAAGTTTGGTAAATTTTGCAATATTTCTTGATAAAAATCGATAAAAAAGATACTAAATAAGGCAAAATTCGATTATAAAAAATTATAATGGGATATACATATAAATGAAAATAAAAGAGCAGGATATATTCGATTTAATTAAATTGGTTTGATCTAAGAGAATATCTGTACTTGATATTCGGTAAAAAAATTCACTAAAATCTTTTAGGAGGTTTACTATGGCTTTAGATCCTATGACACTTATGCTTATGCAGCAGCAGGGCGGCAAAATTGATCCTATGATGCTCGCTATGCTTAGCGGCGGTAAAGTAGATCCCGCTATGCTCATGCTCATGAATCAGCAGGGCGGCAAAATTGATCCTATGATGCTCGCTATGCTTAGCGGCGGCAAAGTAGATCCTGCAATGCTCATGCTTATGAACCAGCAGGGTGGCAAACTCGATCCTATGATGCTCGCTATGCTTAGCGGCGGTAAAGTAGATCCCGCTATGCTCATGCTCATGAATCAGCAGGGTGGAGAAATCGATCCTATGATGTTTGCTCTTCTTAGCGGCGGAAAGATCGATGCTACAACACTTATGCTCATGCAGCAGATGAAGAAGAAAGAAGGCGGTTCCGAACAACAGGCTGGTAAAGACGGAAAGCCGGTTCGCCCTCTTTAATCGATGAATAAAATAGTACTAGAGGCTTAAAACCTCTAGTACTATTTTTTTAAAATTTTACTTTGGAGGGATAAATGCTAGTATTAAGAAGTTGGGAAAAAAGATATTTATATGAAAAAGAAAACAATTTGTTAACTAATATTAAGAACGAAGTATTTATCGATAGGAGAACTGTAAAAACTACAGAAGATGGTATATGCAGTGACAAACTTGGTGGTATCATGCATACCGATCGCGATAGTAATAAAGATACTATCCGCGAATACAGTTGTGAGTGCGGAGCTCTTTCTTGGAAATTTGTTGAAGGAGAAATTTGTGAAAAATGTGGAACCGTCGTAAAGAAAAAATATACGGCGGAAACAAGACGAATGGGATGGGTTGATCTGTCTCCATATTTTATAATACAGCCGGGCGCATATGAATTGATCGCCAAAGTAGTTGGATCGAAAAATCTTATTAACATCCTGAAATACGATGTTAGTATCAATATAGAAGGTCTCTTGGATATGAAGAAAAAGAATCCGAGAGAAAAATATAACGGTATCGGAATGATTGAATTCCGAAAAAGATTTGCAGAAATATTGACGTTTTATGCAAATATAAAAAAGAATGTTTCTGATAGAGAATTACAATTCTTAATAGATAATCAAGACAAAATATTTTCTAGATTCATACCAATAACACATACATACTTGAGACCTACCTATTTATCGACAAATTCGAAGATGATTTCTTACAATAAAATAAATTCTTATTATCAAAAGATAGTATCAATTTCTAAAACTATAAAGAAAAATAATTCGAGTACTGTATTGAATCTCGAAAATTTGTTAGCCATTCAAATGGTTCTACAAGAAATGTATTTGTATGTGATAAAGAAAATGCTCAGCGGTAAAGAAAAGCTAATTCGATCTAAGATCCTAGGATCGAGATTAATGTTTTCTGGAAGGTTCGTTATCAGATCTCTGACGGGCGAATATGCTGGATTAGACCATATAGTATTAAATTATAAAGGATTTATAGAATTATACATTCTAGAAATTCTAGCAGCTATGCGAAGAGGTTATGGAAATCCAGCATTTAAAAATATGACTGTGTATGAACTGTATGAATATATTCAGCGAGCAAAATATTCTAATAAAGTAGATGAAGCTATCTATAGTATAATAGAAGAAATGATAAAAAGAAGAGGTGATACGCTGAGAGTTTTAATAAATCGAAATCCGACGTTCGACCTTGGCTCTATACAATGTATGAAAATAGTTCACGTTACCAAAGATGCTAACGATACTACTATGGCTATACCGCTTACGAGTTTAGCTAGTCTAAACGCAGATTTCGATGGAGACGTTTTAAATGTTTATTGTATAAAAGAAAAGAGTCTTATAAAAGCATTTGAAGAAGGTTTTAGTCCTAGAAACTTGATAATTGATAAAACAGGAGATTCTTATTTCAATCAAGACTTCGGTCTTATAAAAGACATGCTTACCAATTTGTTTACATTTATGGCCGATGATTCGGAAATACTGTTATAATAATTTGTATCAACTGAACAGATACTAAAATGTATCTGTTCAGTTTATTTTTTTATTCTTAGTAAAACATACTATTAGGAGGATTCTAATAAAATGGATAATAATAACAAAGTTTTATATTTCACACTATTATTTTTTGTAATCTATATAATATTCTTTTCTATGATTACATTGTATTTATTATATATTGGCAGAAAAAAAGAATTTGGAGATAAAAAAATGAATAGTGATTTTGTATTATTTGAATTGGATAAAATTATAAATATGTATTTGATCACAAAATTGTTTGATATATCAGAACCATTATCTTCTTCAAACGGTATTATATTATTTTTATCAAATTTTACTGAAAGAGATAAACTCTCAAATATAACAAAATCTGTTATGTATTCCGTAGAAAAAAATTTGTCAAAATTTATGAAAGATGAACTATTGTTGTTTTTTGCAAACGAAGATAATATAATGAACTATATATCGAATTCTATATTGAGTAAAACTACAACGTTTTTTCAATTCATTATGAAAATAAGAAATGATGTTGAAAATATTAATAAAAATAATAATTATACAAAATTATCTGCGGAAGATCTTATATTTTCTTACATTTCTTCAGAATATCAAAAAATTTATAACTGTTCAAATTTATTTCTAAACGTTTCCGGAGCGAATGTATACGTTGAAAAAAATATAAATGATCAAAATTCTAAATAATATTAAGTTAGGAGGTTCACGTGTCAATAATAAAAAATAAATTGGCTACTTATCTAGATGATGAAGAAGATTCATACATAAGTGTAGCAAACATAACTGGATTTACACTTATAGATTACTTCAGCGGGTATTCAACAGATAATATTTACGGATTTCCTACTATAAACGGAGGTTTAGTTCCTTCATTGATTTCTATGGTAGGAAGTTCTGCAACAGGAAAAACTACATTAGCTATACAGATGATAGGTGGTGCTCTAGAAAATTGGAGAAGGGTTAGCGGTAAGAACGATACCGGAGAATTTATTTTCTTCGACGTCGAACACAATACACCGATAAATCGTATAAAAAGTATTTTGAACTGGACAGATAGAGACATATTAAATAATCTAGAATATATAGATTATACAAATTCGATGTTAGATATTTATAATAAAATAAGAACTATCGCGTATGAAAAAGAAAAAAATAAAAATTTACTTTTACACGAAACAGAGTATAGAGATATAGATTCTGATAGTTTGACGGTATATGCCCCGACGTTTGTTTTAGTAGATTCTGTAGCGGTGTTAACTTTTGACATGGAAGAATTTGAAATGGATAAAGATGGAAATGTCAAACATGCTGAAAATCTTTTTAATAACACGGACGGAGCAAAAGAAGCTAGAGGAATAATTTCTCTAATCAAAAAAGTAAAAGTATATTTGAAAAAATATAATATAGTTTTATTAATGATAAATCATATCACGAATCAAATTGTTATGAACGCGTATGATATGCCTAAGAAATTTTTGCCGTTTTTGAAACCTGGTGAAAGACTTAAAGGTGGAGACGAAATGATTTTCCAGTCATACAGCATTCTGAATCTGGAAGGAAAAGAAAAAATTGATGAAAAGAAACCTATATATGGGGATGACATTAGAGGAATGTTGGTAAAAACAACGTTCATCAAAAACAAAGGTAACATAGAAGGTTTGCCTTTCACAACGGTTTTTGATCAGAAAACTGGATTTAGACCGGAATTAAGTGATTTAGAATTTCTATTAGAAAAAAATTATGGAATATCTGGTTCTCCACTATCATATAAATTGGATATATATCCGTCAGTATCATTTACACGAAAATCTGTTTTAGAAACATGTAAAGAAAATTTGATTTTTGCAATGGCTCTCAAACTTACTGTAAAAATATATTTATATTCTGTTTTGACAATCGGTAAAGATGCGCCAGATCTAAAATCGTTTGCAGAAAACGTTAGTGAAGAAAAACTTAAATTATTTATTTACACATATTCGGAACTGTATCCGGGATATCTACATCACGATACAAATATTGATGTAGAAAAGATGTACGAAAAACTTTGGATGTTTAACGGTTCTGATTTAAACATTTTCAGTAATGTTAACGTAACAAAATTCGATATTGAGAATTTTAAAAAAGATGTAGAAATTATAGATGGAGTTTCTACAGAAATAGAATACGCTAATGATAATTATAAATTTGTGACTCCTTTAGAAGGAGTGGTTGTGAATTGTGAAGATGAGAAATTATCTTATACAGTTCCGCAAGAAGATTAAATATAAATTAATTAATACTGGGTATATAATTTACCCAGTATTAATTAAATATAAATTAATTATATATTATCATTTTGCGTAACAAAACATTATAGGGAGGAAATAATGGGTCACAGAAAAGAAGATATGGAAAAGTTGGATCAAACCTTTTCCGGAAAAAAGATTGAAAAAGCATTAACTATATTAAACATGACCTTTCCTAATAAAACTAGCGGAAACAGAGCACAAATGTTTTCTGCTCATGTTGAACAGATGAATATGTTGAATAATCCAGAACATCCGAGAGTGTATACTGGATATGAAAACAGATTTGGTGAATATGCCGATAATCATAAGTTTGCGGAAGAGTCTTATGAAATTGTAGGCGTAGTAGAGAAGAACTATGGTGCTAGAAATAGATTCGCGTATGTGTATATACTTAAAAATTTAATAACCAATGAATATAGTGTTTACGAAAATATTCATTATGAAAAATTATCAGAAGTACACGGTTATATAAAACCATATGTACAAGCAGACTTTCTCAAAAAGAGATCTATAATTCCTAAAGGTACTCTTATAAGTACTACAAATAATTTTGACGAATACGGAAATTATAATTATGGAATTAATGCGAAAGTTGCGTACATGTCGTTGCCGGAAACCGAAGAAGACGGTCAAGTATATTCAGAATCTTTTGTTAAGAGAAATACTTTTTGTATGATAAACAAAATCAGCATAACTCTTAATATAGGCGATTGTTTACTTAACATGTACGGAGATTATGAGAATTATAAATCTTTTCCAGATGTAGGAGAAGAAGTTAAAGACGGAATTCTTTTAGTGAAAAGAAGGGTAAATAATTTTAATATCAGTTCCGAATTAACTTCTGATAGCTGCATGAGACCTATGATAAATGATCAGTGGTATTATGGCGAAGGGGAACTAATAGATGTTATAATACACGTTAACAATCAAGAAGAGTTGATGAAAAATAAACATCGTGAACAACTCCTTAAGTATTACACGATTCAATATAATTATTATAAAGAAGTTCTCAAAATAATAGAACCTATTATAAAAGATAGAACAAACAAATGTTCTTTCAAAATGAAACATTTGTATGAACAAGCTTCTGACTATGTAGAAAATTTTAGTTTAAATTCTGAAAAGAAAACTAAAATTAAATTTAGTTCCAATACAGGAGTATTCGAGTTTGCACACATCACATTTGTATTAGCAAAGACTGCTTCTCTATCGTACGGATATAAAATGACTGATCGGTTCGGTGGAAAAGGCGTATGTTGTGCTATATGGCCGGACGACAGAATGCCAGTTGACGAATATGGAAATAGAGCTGACGTAATATTATCTCCTCCTGGAATTGTAGCCAGATTGAACATAGGTCAGAATTTTGAACACGAGATAAATTATATATCGGAAATACTTAGAAAAAGAATGTTGTTTATGAAACGAGACGAAGCGTTCGAATTACTTAGCAGTTACATCTCAGATATAGATTTAGTTCAAGGAAAACAATTGAAGGAATATTATTATAATCTTTCCGAAGAAAACAAAGATAAGTTTATAGAAGAGACTAAGACGAAAGGCATATTCGTACAACAACCACCGTTTCACAACATTTCTTTTGAACAACTCGAATATATTTATAATAAATATAATATAAAGGTTTCCAATGTCAGAATAAAGAGAACATTCCCAAATTCTAGAACTACTCATAAAATGCCCATAAAAGTAGAAAAATTGGAAGACGAAGAATTGCAGTTTATAATGGCAGTTCCACACAGATTAGATCCTAATAATATTCCTAATCCGCACTATCCGAAAGAAAAAATATCGGACGGTTACATGTTTGACGATTTTATTTATATACCTGACGGGGAAGGTGGATATGATGTAATTGATAGAACAACTAAAGATATTTATAAAAACATCATATCTAATGCTGATCTGTATAGAAGGATATATGATAGAAATGTCGGTGTTTCCGTCGATGAGCGAGGGCAGCTTGTGAGAGAATATATTACAAAACGACCAGTAATAATTTCTGATAAATATATGATTCTTCTAAAACATAATCCCGAGAGCAAAATGATTGTCAGGTCTTTAGGATCTGTAAACCATTTAGGATTGCCACAACGAACAGTTAGATCTAGTAACATCGGACCATATTCTACAACTCCTATAAAGTTTGGAGAGATGGAATTAAATAATATGCTGATACGCGTTCATCCGGCGCTAGCACATAGATTCATATCAACGATGGCTACAAACATAGATTTAAGAACTAGGTTAGTTTCTATGTTGTTGGAAGAAGATCCGTTCGAAGCACACGATTTGGATATAAAATCCGAAGATATAGTAGATGATATACCGGGAGTAGTTTTAGATGCATTATTGTTCTCTGTTGGATTGGGATTAGAGTAAACGACAACGAATAACCGCGCTTCTTAGCGCGGTTATTTTTTTTCAACATCTTAATAGATACTAGTATTTTGTTTTGGAGGAATAAAATGATTGTAAAATTTGTTGATGATATATCTTTAGAAGAATATGAAAATTCTATGAAAACGGAATCGGTGTATGTTATTTTATTTTCGGAAGACAGATCATCTTTTGATAGCAAAGTTATAAGAGGAGTTACTAAAAGTTTCTATACACATTCTGCTATATCGCTCGATAAAGAACTGACTGCTGTGTATGAAATGAAATCCGACGGTATGAATAAAACTAATTATAAAAAATTTGTTATCGGGAAAATACTGAGCGAAAGAATGATAACGGTATACGAATTAAAAATAAGGCCGGAAGAAAAAGAAAATTTAATTTATTTTTTAGAAACTATGTATAAAAATAAAATTAAATATGATAGTAATACTATATTTTCTTTAAAAATTTTCAGAAACAAAGGTTATTTTAAATCAGAAGAAGATTATGATAAATTTGTTAGAGAAAGTTTGAACAGAGATAAATATATTTGTACGACATTAGTAATATCTTCGCTAGCTTATTCGTCTAAAGAAGTTTATGAATATATTTATAAAAATAGATATGATCCTTTTAGATCTATTTTTAATGTGATACAAAATATTCCCGGTTTAACTCCTATTTATGCTTATGATATGACTACGTGGAAAAAGTATAGAATATAAAATATTTCTAACAGGCTTTGTCCTGTTAGAAATATATTGTTTCATTAACATATTATATAGTAAATCATTGTTCTCAATATATAGGAGGAATTAGTCATGGCTACAAAAACCGATGATTATAAAATAAAAAGAAAAAGATATGTTGCCGAAAAGAAAATAATAGATTTTCTTTTAGATGTAGATAAATCAGGGTTCAACGCAAATATTTATAAAGAGTTGTTTGAAAAAATGAGTGACAAAGAATTTGATAAATTTATGAGAGACATATTAAATGACGAAGAAACTTTGTGTATAGAAGTAGACCAAAATAAACCGGGAGAGGGTTATCCGACTGTAAACGAAATAAAAAATTTAGCAGACAAATATAATATACAGTTGGAAGAATACGTATATTTTCCTCACAAAAATCCTGAAGAACCAGAAAGACCATTAAGAACTTATTCTAAAGTTCCTATCATTATGGTCACCATAAGACGGTTACGACAGATAGCTGACAACCAAAACGCAGCATCTAACGATACGAGTGTGGTAAATCTTTTGACAGGTCAGGTCACTGGAAAATCGAAAGCCGCTGCTATTAGTAACATGGAAACAATTTCGTTGTTGTCGATAAACAATCTAAATAGTATTAAAGAATTTTTAGGGCCGAGATCCGACGATCCGGTTGCTAAAGCCCAGATGTTGGAAAATATAAATTTAACTGGAAAATTTTATTTGAAAGACGTCACTACTCGTTTCGACAACAAACAGAGTATAAAAACATTGATATCTTTTTTTAGAGGAGCTGGATTAGAACCGATTATAAAAACAAAAGCTGAGGAAGAAACGGAGAAAGAAAAATGATAATTCATCAAACGTATTTTTATTTATATATTATCTTCAGATATATAGCGGAGGTAAGTTATGGATAAAAATAAATTAGTTAAGCTTCTATTAAAATATAGAAAAGCTTATTATGAAGGAAACCCACTAATATCTGATGAAGAATTTGATGAATTAGAAGATCAATTGCGAGAAATAGATCCAGAAAATAATTATTTTTCTTTGGTAGGTTCTAAAGAGACGAGCTCTGGGGACGACATTGTTTTTCACAAGTATCCAATGTTGTCTATGAGAAAAGCTAAAAGTATAGACGATTTATATAAATGGTTAAAAGGTATAAATTGTGAAAGTGACGATATGGTAGTTGAACCGAAAATAGACGGTATTAGCGCTACTTGTAAATATAACAATAAAGGAATACTCGAATATGTTGCGACGAGAGGAGATGGAAAAGAAGGTAGAAAAATAATGTATGGAGAATATATAAAAGATATTCCTAGTAAAATTTCTATCACCGGCGAAGAGATAGAAATACGTGGAGAATTATATATTCCGAAAAACTCAAAACTATTAAAAATTGATGAATACGCAAACAGTCCATTGAGAAATTTATGCTCCGGAATCATAAAACGAAAAGATTTGAGTAAAGAAATAGAATATGTAAGATTCGTAGCATATGATATTATATTTTACAACAAACAGAGTATTTATGAAGAAAAAACCGTGTCTAAGAAATTAGAATTTCTCAAGACTATAGTAAAAAATACAGTACCTCATTTTATAACTACTTTTAAATTAAATATGAAATCTTCTCCAGATTTTATATTTAAAAAATATTTAGATGAATATAGAAAAGAGTGGGAATATGAAACAGATGGTTTAATATTCGTTATAAATAATACATTGAAACATCAAAAAATAGATATGATGAGAATAGTAGATCACCATCACCACTATTGTATAGCATTAAAACCGCCGTCAGAAAGTAAACTAACAGAAGTAGTAGATATAGAATGGGAAGTTAGTAAAAACGGATATCTCATACCGACCGCTATTCTCAAAAAAGTTGAAATAGGCGGTGTTGATATAGAACGTGTTACTCTTAGTAATTTTTCTAAATTTTTAGAATACAAACTAGGAAAGAATACTGTTGTAGAAGTAGAGAGAGCTAATGACGTAATACCTCACTTAGTAAGAGTCGTGGAAAGAAAGAACCATTTGTTCGAAATACCAAATGTTTGCCCGTCGTGCGGTTCGACTCTCTATAAAGATGGTGTAAACCTTGTTTGTAAAAATAGAGATTGTAAAGATAAAATAATAAATAAAGTATATTCCTGGTTTAGTAATCTCAATGCAAAAAATATTGGTATAAAGGTAATAGAAGATTTATATGATGCCGGTGCAATAAAAGGTATATCGGATATGTATAAATCTAACATTTCCGAAATACTTTCTCTATTACCAGGATATAGTAAGAACGGTACAAAAATATCTAAGATAGTAGAGTCTATAAATAATACTAAAAATATAACAGAATTAGATTTGATATCAAATATAGGTATTCCTGGCGTCGGTAGAAAAATGTTGGAAAAAGCCGGAATAGTTTCTATTAACGATATTATTAAAATACGAAAAGATAATTATGCCGACAAAGATTCTAGTTTATATAGAAATATAAAAGAATGGGTAAACGACGACGGTAATTATAATGAATTATTAGAATTAAAGAATATAATTTCTAGTAAATAATATAATATTAATACCGGGGTATTTTCCCCGGTATTAATAAAAAATTTTTTAACTATATATTGTATATTGGATAAGCTTCGTATGTAGCTTAAAATTTTTATCTCAATTGTTCGTTTACATACTTTTGACAATTGAGATTGATTAAAGGAGGAAAGTATGACAGTGAGAGTTGAGTTTGAGTTCCGCGACGAAAAAGAAGCGGAAATATTCAAAAATTATATCGAAAATGGAAAAATAAATACCGACGAGGACGTTTCTACAAAGATGGCTATTGAAAGTTACTTTGAGGTTGCCGAAAAACAGATCGCAGACCTGTTTTTCGAAAAGGTAAAAAATTTCAAATATTCTGAAAACAACAGAAAACTAGAGATGAAACTGTGAAAGAAATCTGTTAATGTCAAAATTGAAAATAAAGGTGATATGATTTTATCACCTTTATTTTTTTTGTTTAAAAAAATAATAATTATATATTATTAATTAGCCTACAACAAATATAAAGTAGGAAACTGATTAATGTATTCGGAGGTTCTGAATGATAGAGAATAGAAAGATTGAAGATATTGTTATTGAAAATATTTCCGAATATGCTAAAGCTACATTTTATAGAGCTTTTCCATATTTTGCGGACGGATTAAAACCTGTAGTGAGAAGAATAATATATACAATGTATGAAGAACATATTGAAAACTCTTTTAGAAAAGTTGCGTATGTAACGGGAACTGTTATGGGAAAATATCACCCGCACGGCGATTCATCTATCTATGTTGCGTTGGTGAATATGGCGCAACCATTTAATATAAATTATCCTCTCATAGATGGACAAGGAAATTTTGGAGCACAGAATGGAGATCCGCCGTCAGCAGCTCGGTATATAGAGTGTAGATTATCAGATTTTTGTAAAGATGTGATTACTTCGGAAATAGATGATCAGTCTATAGATTATGAAAATAATTACGACGATAGGTATAAGGAGCCTGTATATCTGCCATCTAAAATCCCTCTACTTTTAGTAGAAGGTTCTAGTGGTTTGGGCGAAGCATTTGCTGTTAATATACCACCACACAATTTATCAGATGTAGTTAGAATTACTAAAATGTATATAGACGACAACGATATACATTTGAAAGATTTAGTAAAAAACTTTTATCCGGATTTTCCTACTGGTGGAGAAATAATTAATGGTAACGAAATATATAAATTATATTCTGAAGGAACTCCTTGTACACTTAAAATACGATCGACATACGTCATCGATCAAAATAATTCTACTATAACATTGAATGATCTTCCATACGGAGTTACGCTCGATGTGATAAAAGAACAAATAAGAACGGCTGCTATGGAAAAGAATATAGAATGTTTTAAAGATATTCTCCATGTCAACGAGCAATATGATAGAAAAAATAATAGAATGTATTTTGAAATCATTTGCAAAAAAGACGGCAACCTCACAACAATTATGAATAATTTGTATAAATTTACCGATATACAAACTTCGAGACCGATATCGTTTATGGCAAATTTTGACGGAAAAGTCAAATCTGTAAACATAAAAGATATTATAGAAAATTGGTATAACGTAAGAGTTTCTTGCAAAAAGAGAAAATTTACTTACGAAATATCAAAAATACAAGGAAAGAAACATGTGCTCGAAGGTCTGTATAGTGCATATGATAGAATAGATGAAATAATAGATACTATTAGAAAACATGGAAATACAAAACAAGAAACGATAGAAATCTTGTCTAAAAAATTCAAACTTACACAAATACAAGCAAAAGGTATCTGCGAAATGCAATTGATATCTCTATCAAGATATACTGCTCACGAATTAAAACAAAATATCGAAAAATTAAATCATGAATTGATAAGACTCAATAATGATCTCGATAGAATACCGCAGATAATAAAAGAAGAAATGGATTTTATAGAAAATAAATATAGGAGACATAGAATGACTAAAATAATATCGGTTTCTGAAAATTCTAAGTCGGAAGATAAAACAGTAGAGTCCGGCGTATTGATGTTTTCTAGAAATTGTGTCGGTATATTTGAAAAACATTTTTTGAAAAAGAATAAAAATATTCTAAATGGTATGAAATTCTTTAAACTTGGTGGAGAAAAATATAAAGAAATTTTAGGAGTGGTAGATATAAAGAAACCGATAAAGGGATACGTGGTGTTCTATAGCGATAATACCGCTAAAAAATATTCTATGGCTTCAATTAGTACTTTCAACGTGTGGTTTGAACAATTAATCGATCAAGAAAATTATATAAAATCTGTAGCTCCTTACGAAAACGAAGAGCAACGAATAATAATAGTAAATAATAAGGAGTCTAAGATTAAAATAATAAAAGTTTCTGATATTGGCGATAGACAAGTCAATGTAGGAAATGTGGATTTGTCTATTAGTATATACGATGAAGAAAATGTTTTGCTCGTAGATACAAATTCTTTTTATCTTAAATTTCCTATAAGTGATGTTCCAGAATTGGGTAGAACTGCTAGCGGTGTAAATTTGGTGTTTGAAAATCCGATAGTATCTGCAATTCCCATGAGGAAAGAAATAGTACCTACGGATAGAATAATTTTAGGTATAAGTGATGCTGAGAATATCGGATATTTCTATTCAGTTAATACGAGCAGATTCAAAGATTCTAGAAGAACCAATAAACCTAAACAAATAATAGATATAGGAAACAAATATAAAGTAATATCAGCTTCGTTGGTAGATTGTGATAAAAGAACTAACGATTCTCTTCTTATTGGGAGGAGTAATGTAAGTTCTCTCAAACTTAGTAACTATAGAAAAGAATTTGAAATGAAGAGAATTGGAATGGGACTCGTGAAGTTGATAAATTATTAGTTGTGTATATGTGTAGAATACTATATAGTATTCTACACATATATTTTATAATATTAGGAGGAGATAAAATGAAATTTGATAACGAAAATGTTGTTCTTAAATTTATTATCGTTTCGAATATTTTAAATGCGTTTATAATATATATTTTTAATAAATATGATTTCTTAGCAGGACTTTCAAAAATAAAAACAGAATATATTATTGTATTTTTGATTCGGTTTTATTTTTTGACACAAATTTTGATAGATACAATATTGTTGATTTCTATTTCAAAGAAAAAAATATTAGGAAAGAATTTCGATAATAGATTTAAAGATTTTTCTCTAGACGAGATTTTTTACGAATTCGTTTTGGTTTTTATTATCCTGAAAAGCGGTGTATTTTTAGGAATAATTGTTAATTTTGACGACAATTATTTTTTCATCTTGGGAATTATAAAAACTGGTTTAATAAAAATTTTTATTGTCATAATGGTAATTTTAGAATATTTAGGACTAATATTTAGGACTAAATATGTAATAGACAAAATCCGAGGAAAATTATGAATTTTGAAAAACGTGTTTCTGAAAATTGTATAATATTTTTTGCTGATAAAGAAGATATAACTAGAAACAATTTTAATATTTCTAGTTATATAAAAAGCGATAAAAATTTAAAAAGAAAAGTGATTTATATAGACAAACATGAAATATATAATTTTATACTATCATTTAGTATAGGAAAAATAATTATATCGAATAAAGATTCGAACGTTTCTGAAAATGATAAATATGTTGTAGAAATAATGCCCAAAACTTATATAACAAACACATTATTTGCAAAGCATATATATTTTGACAACGTTTTAAAATCCATTATAAACGATTTTTGTACAGAAGAAGATACCAGATTTGATATAATTAACAATAAAGATCTTATGAAAAAAGGTCTTTATGCTTCTGACGTCATTTATTTGACTAATTGAAAATTTAAAAAAAAAATATAAATTAGATATTGTATATACGAATAGCGATGTATTCGCTGATAAAATTCGTCGCAAATAATAATTACATACCGATTAATTATTTGCGACGTTAAATAAGGAGGAATGGTATGAAGTATTATTTTGAAGAAAACAATAATGTTATTTGGAACATTAGTTCCAAAAATGTTTCAGGAGACAGTATAACAGTCTCCATGTATCTCGACGAACTCGAAAGAGCTCTCGAAAATACAAACAACACTGACATCGTCAGTTATGTGGCGGTGTCGGAAATTTACAGTATGGGTATGGGTGGTAGCGAAACAAACATATTCAGAGAATTATATGCAAGATATAGAAAAGTCGTAAACGTCGACGACACGGTCGACATTGATAGAAAAAATTTAAATATAAAAGGAGTAAAAATTAATAAATTTTTAAATTTTATAAATTATAATAAATTATTCGACGGTAGGGATTATATCGTCGGATTTGGATGTATGAAAACATCCAAAAAAGGTAATGAATATTTAAAAATTAATTTTATTGATTCCGAGAACGCAACTCACGTTCTCGTCAAAGTTGACTGGGGTGGTTCGTTCGACCGTTCCAGAGGGCTATTAATATTTAAAAATATTGAACCTTCTATCGAAAAGAAGGTTTTAAAAATGTCGAATGGTGGTGGTTTAGGTACCACCTACTATTTGATAAATCTAAATGTTTTCTGCAATATTGCAGAAAACATCGATGTCGACGATGTTATCAATATGATGGTTTAATGAAAATACACAGGCATTTAACATGCCTGTGTATTTTATTTTTTGTAATACGATAGGAGGGTATATTATGCTTTATTATAAAATAAATAACGACTTACTAGTAAAGTATTCAGGTTCAAAATACGAACCGGAAGATTTATTTTTAGTATATAAAAATATAAATCTATTTGATAAAATAGAACGTTTATATGAAAAAGATAACGATTATTTAAAAAATCTAAATTTCTTAACTGTTTATACGGATTATTTCAAATTAAACGGATTAGATAAAAATATAATAAGAGATTTTGATTCAATAATAATGAATTGTGTATTAGGTAAAAATAATAATGAAATTTTAAAAAGAATAATTAAAAATGAAAAAATAGAGAACAAATTTTTAAAAATATTTATAGATGTATTCAACAACGGTATTTTCGAAATTAACAGTTGTGTAGACTGTTATGGAGTATTTAAAACATTAGAAATTAAAAACAACAAATATAATATCTTAAAATCCGTCGATTTAGGCGAATTAATAAATATTGTAAAAAACGGCGGAAAATTTTATTATTTCATAATTTTGAGTTGGGGCGGTGGGTTTTCCGATTCTCGCCCGCGTTCTTTAAAGTTAATAAAAAACGACAATTATAAAAAATTGGATGTAGTGTATGTAAAAACCGCGTCATCTAACGGCGGAGGATGTGGTTTCGATTATTATATAATCGAAGCCGAAATTTAGTTATAGTAGGAGGTAGGAGGGTGAACAATGAATTTTGAAAGAAAATCAAATTTCGGAGATTCTTTCTTCGTTGAGATTTTAAGCGAAGGAAGAATCGTAGACCGGAGAGAATTTAAAAAAGAGGATGTAAAAGATTACTTAAACGGCGATAATAAAATCTCGTTTATATCAAAAAATAAAGATTTTGAAAAATTTAAAAATTTCATAGAAAAGGTTTTGGGGATTGAACCAAAAATAATCCCCGGCTTCATAGATTCCGTACTCATTTTTGAGCACGGAACGTTGCCGATCCATCATGTATAACAATATAATATCTGCCAGCATAACGCTGGCAGATATTTTTTTTGTATTAAACGATACATAGACTATATATTATAATTGTGGGAGGGGAATATGAAAAAAATAATACTAATTATTTTCGGGAACGGAAAAGTTCCCGAAAATGAATATTACTCTCGTATTATTGATATAAAATACGAGAGTAAAGATTCGTTAATTTCTGTTTTCGATAAAATAAAAACAGAAATTAACGATAAAAATTTAAAAATATTTTCTGGTAATGTCGATATGTTACCAGACTGTTATTTAAAAGTAGAGAAAAATTTTTGTACTTTATACATAGTGTAGAGTACAAGTTTGAGAAACATGTTGTACGTTTGGGAGGCGTACAACATGTTTCTTTTTTTTTCGTAATAAATCGGTATAATGACTATATATTGTAATTGTGTATGACATCAGTAACAGGTGGCGTCGTCGACGTACTGTTATTGGTGGGTATACTGCGGGGGCGGGTCGGCCATGCCCCTTAAGCGACGAACGCTCAGTCCGAGACGGCGGCGCGACAGCCGAGGTAGATGCCCTTGGTCTACTAGGCGGAGAAGTTGGCCGGTCCCTCGCCGCCGTCGCCGTCACGAAATTCTTATATACCCTGAGAATGGGTGTGTGGGAGTTATCGTGACGGTCAGTAGGACATTTCTTTTTTTTTATTTTTTGTAAATACAAATAATTGGATAAACATTCTAATAGTATATTAATAGGAGGAATTTCATGATAAATATTACTCATAAAGTTATGAAATTTATTAAGAATAAAGGATTTGGAAATTACCCTACCGTTTTAATTCCTATCAACGATTTTTTTATAGACGGCAAAAATGAAAATATAAAATCTCGTCTTAATCTAAATGACGGTATGTATAATTTAAATAAAGATATACAACAATGTTTTAACACATATAAAGGTAGAATGTCTGACTTGATATCTGGTAAGATTGCCAAAAATAAATCTCTAAATTTTAATATGAATGACGTTATTTTTTTAAATAGTAAATTTTTTGTTTGTAAAGAAAACGGCGGTGTTTCTATATATGCACTAAACAATCTAGATTTGATAGAAGAGAAAAATGCTAATACTAACAATTCTAATCTACCAAACAACAATATCGAAAAAATATATAGTATTTCTGGAAAAATATTTATGAAGTTCCAGAGTTACTTAGTAGAATCCGATAATAATATTTCTAATTTTACTACTTATCAGAGGGTGGGTTATTTAAAATATTCGCAAAATTATAATATAGTCGGAGTCCATTATATTAACGATAAAATTGTACTCGTGTTCGATAGTTTTTTGTCGGTATATAATCCTAATATAAATGTATGGTGCTCTTTTTTATTGTATGACAATTCTGGAGAAGTTTTAAATAACGTTTCTATATCATACTACAAGGATTATAATTTATATCTTTATACTTCTAATAATAAATTGTATAAATTAAATTTACAAAATTCCCAAATATTTAATTTTCAGTCAAATCTGAATAATTATATAAACGGATTTAAGTGTTTAAATGGGAATAACGAATCTGAAAGAAACAAATTGTTAGAATGGGTCGGCATAGAAAAAGAATCCTCTGACGTTAGATTTTTTTACGATGTATATAACGAAGGAGTAAAAATAAATACTATAGATTTAGGAAGCTCAACTTCGTGTACTGTAGGTTTCGACGCAAATAGAACATTGAAATTTTACTATAAGATCGGTACAGAAAAAAGCCAAGAAATAATATGTACTTATACATATACTAATATAGACAATGTAAAAACTTATAGGTTAACTATAGATACCAACACTAAAATCCTTGTTTGCGAAAACGCTTCTAATATAAATTTAGTCAAATCATATTATAATAAAAATGAAGATGAATTGTTATTCATAAATTCTGACAAATATGTACTAAAACTTGATAACTCGAAATCTATACCAAATCCATTTATAAATACACAAATACAAATAGATAATTACAGTAATGTAAGTTTTATCCAAACTATTGTATTTAATAATAAATATTATATTCTCTCGAAGATAAATAACTCTATACTAATTCATTTTGACAAAGAACAAGATCCCGCAGCAGCAGATCCGTTCAGGAATAATTTTTTTAATAATCTCAGATATTTTGGAGTTAGGTTTAATAGTGCATTCTTGGAATGCGCGGAAAGAGCTGTTAATAGTTTGTTATTAGGAAGCAGTAACTACAATTTATTATTTTTTTCTAGAAATATAAATAATAAATCCGTTATGTTTACGAGAAACGAAATATTGTATTATGAGAAGTTTGGAGGGACTGCAAATATATATTCAATAGTTTTAGAAACCAATCCTCCGGAAGGTATTCCGACATTCACTGTAGAACTAAAGAATACTTCCGATCTTGTAGAAACAATTATAAGCATGTTTAGATATAATGGAAATTTTTTTAAAATAAATAATAAAGAACCTGTTTATGTGATTTTTCACGTAATAAATAAATATTGGTTCATATGTGGAAAAGAATTTAGAAAAGATCACGAAATGCAAAAAGCCATAAAAGATATGACCGATTAAAGGAGATAGTATGGAAACCACAATTAATAATTTATCTTCTGAAAAATCGGAAAATAATATTTTCGTATATGAAAAAGGGTGTAAAGAAGTTTATATAAATTTTAATAGAACGGAAAAAGATTTTTATATATCCGACGAATATATAAAGTTTATAAAAAGCGTGGAACAACTAATTAGAAAGAGTAAAGAATATCGAGGCTACATAGCATATTTGAAAGAAAAAATAGGATTAAAACAGTGTTCTGTGTTTTCTAATATAAACGACGATTTAGCCAAGATAGAAATGCATCACGGTCCTATTTTTACTCTTTTCGATTACGTAGAGATTGCTTCTAATGCTTCCATGATTAAGAATAAAAAATTAAATTCTTTCATAGTAGCAAAAGAAGTATTGCAGGATCATTACGATAATATAGTACAAGTAGTGATGATTTCCGAATCCGTCCACAAAGCCATACATGGTAAAAAGACCGATATATTTATACCTCTAGAAATGAGTTGGGGAGATTTGGTTAAATATATTGAGAAGTATGGCGAATTTTTAAATTCGGTACAAGTTAAAAAAATAAACGATTACATGAAAAAATATAGATCTAGCTCTGGAAAATATGCTAGTTCGTTTGACAACTTTTTCAAATCGAGAATAAAAAATTGGTCCGATTTTATTTAAGCGAGGTAGACGTATGAGTGATAGTATTAATGATAAAAAATATCTAGAAAAAGATATTCTTACTAAATATATCAATATATTCGATAGATATATAAAATTTCTTAGTAGAATTGTAATCAAAAACGAAGTTGAAGCCGAAAAGTATGAAACGCCAGAAATATATAATAATTATCTGGAATATAAATATGCTTATGAAAAAAGCGACACGTTTGAAGATTACAATATTACTAGAGAATTATTAGAAGTTTATGGTTTTAACGATGCAGAAATAAATATGTATTTAAACGATAAGAAAAAAATGTTTGAAAATTTGGAAATAGATTATCGAATAAAAAATTTATTAGTAGACATAAGAAGGTCTATATTGTCACACTACAAGGAATCTAATTATTATTACAAAGCTTATTGCGGGATTCCTAGAGATGAAAGTGAAAAGATACTATTAGACGATTTAGATATTGTTGGTAATAAAATATATATACACGAAATAAATATTACTGAAAAACCAAACACATACAAATGGTTATTCCTTGAAAAAAATATAGAAAAATTCATAGATAAATACCCAGATTTCGAATATTTATTATTTTTGGAACGACCACTGACTCCGTATTTCCTTAGAGAAGCTCCTCAGTATACTATCTTAAGATATGATGAAAATATCTTGAACGAACAAGAATTGTCAGAATTTTTCGAAGCATATAATAATGCTCGCGAATATATATTTAATGTATTTTATATACCGTTCTTTGATAAATATCAAACATATTCGGTAATACAATTAGAACTCATACTTTTTGCCACGACATTAAATTATTTTTCTTCTTTCTTAAAAAATTTCTCTCTTAGAAAATATTCTATAGAAGATATATATGACGTATTAGATAACTACGGTTTATCAAATCTCAAGAATATAAAAAATATTACACTTTTAAGAACTATTATAGAAAATTTATACGATCTTGAAAGAGTGAGAGGATCTGACAAAGTGTTTGATATGGTGCTGAGTCTTGTGGGAGACAAATCTATAGATATACGAAGATATTTCTTATCAAAACAATACAAAACGGATAATACTGGAAATACAAAAATAGATGTCGATAAGAAATATGAAGATAATGTAAATCTTATATTTATAGAAAAAATAATAAAATCTTCGAAACTCAATAGTGCAATAGAAACTTTAAAAATAGATTATCACGATTTTGTTTCTAGTGACGATACGTGGGGCGGAGTCGTTGATATAGATAGTAAAGAGACTAAATATAAAATAAAAGAATTTATAAGAAAAGAATTGTTGAGTAAAAACTTTTCACAACTGCAAACAAAATACATAAGCATATCGAAGATGATAGATATTTACAATTCTTATGCAGATATGAATAATTTTGTAGGTTTAATGTTTCAATTAAACGATATGTATGATAATTTTTTAACAAAAGATTCGATACTTTTTAACGAAGAATTTTCTGTAAAACCGCTCTCTCTATTCGCTGCTTGGAGTTATATAAATGGTCTCATTTTCGGAGTAGATACAGCAGACGATATAATATTGGAAAAAACTGCACTAGCCGACATAATGTATCTTCGAAAAACGTCAGACTTATTGAGTGATGAAGAATTTATTAAAAATAATATATTGGATCTTGGAAAAAATATTAAAATGAAAATAAAAAATATTTTACATAATGAAGAGATTAAAAAATATTTAGTACATTTTAATATAAACTTAGATGAGACGACAATAGACGAAGTATTTGATCAATACGGTACAAATAAAAACGTAATAAAATCTATTTTAAAGAAGTTAGAAGAGACAGACGATTATAAAAAATATAATGCGTGGTATTATTTATACAAAGCGAACGTCATCAATAAGCGATTGAAATATCTATATTCTGGATACAATAAATACTCCGAGTATTTGTCTGTGTTTGAGCCTAGATTGTGGGATTATATAAACCCGTATATATTATATAATCTGGGAGATAGAAAAGAAAAACTGATAAATTTAGCTATAAATATTTCTAAAACATTGTATAACTATTTTAGTTTTAAGACCTACTACAAGTATAAATTTTCTTCTTCGTATGAAAGTATGTCGGACACTTCTTCGATATTGCAAGATATATATTTAATATTAAAAGAATATATGTCTATATATACACAAATGTATAAAATAGATTTTAATTATAATTTGACAGACACACCTTTTAATAAAGTAAAAATATTTTACAATGATTATTATATAAATAAATCTGACATAATTTTACACGTATTGAATATAAATGAGAAACGACTTGGTGAAAAATATGACAAACTATTCGAGTCGTTTTTATTAAAAGAATACTATCTCTTTAACATAACACATGAAAGAAAATCAGAATTAAATTTTTCTGAAAAAATAAATAAAACTAGCAAAAATCAAATAAACGAAGAAATAGTCGACTACGAAGATTATGCGGACGTAACTCGAAACAACAATTATATAGATACACTTTCAATCGTAGACACTTTTGAAGTAATAGAAAATTAGCAGGAGGAAATTTTTATGTCTAATGTAATACATATCAAAGACTCTCTCTCGGTATCATACAAAAATAATGCCGAATCTAACAATAAAAAATCTTTATTTGACACAAAGGTGATTATTCGTTGTAATGCTGATGGTAAGATTATTTACAGTGGCAAGAATCTTACTGTTCTCGGCGGAAGAACATCTGTTCTAGAAAGCATTTTTGATCTCCAACCAGACATTACACACAAATTAACACTCAATAACATTATGAATATTCCGCACAGTGTAGATGCGTTACAGACAAATGCAAAGAGAAAGATCGGTTGGTTCATGATCGGTAACGGCGCGGAAAATGTAAATTCTCCGGACGTCAAAATGAATCCGAGAAACTACGAAACTAAACTATATTCTGCTGTCCCGTTTAGATGTGTTCCTATAAACGCAGATCTTTCCCCAGCAGAAAGGGAGAAATATCGATTAAGAAAAATTTTAACCCTTCCTAACATTGGCGGAAATCAATATGTTGCATACTATGCCAAAAAAGTAGATATCAATAATATTTATGTAACCCACAACGATTCTAACTATATTCCGATAGAAGGACACACTATTCCTGTACTCGACGACGACACAACACATCCGTTGTCGAACGCTCCTGTACTTGTATATACTAATTTCACACTGACGGTAGAACCGAACGAATTTAAAGAATATTATAGAATTATGAATAACGATAGTTTGATTGGAGCAAAAATTTCTGAGATCGGTTTAGTATATGCAGCTGATTTAAATAACGCTTTGGAGAATAATAATAAAGAACTTTCTGGTGCGGAACTTTTTGCAAAAGTTACAACAACTCCAATTTATTGCGATACAGAGTATTCGTCTTATACAGTCATTTACGAAATTTTGACTTAATGATTGGAGCCTAATATGAATACTAAGGCTGATTTAGATTATTTATTGTCATTAAAACCAGAAGATATAAATAGAACTATGATGATAAAATTATTTAATGGAAAAGTTGTTAGAAATAAAATGGGAATTGTTGAAAAAATAGACGATCCGATGTTGGATATTACGTATAAATTCAAGTTACCGAAAAAAACATTAATAAATCAGCCTAATGAAGAAGATACAACTGTCGGTAGATATATTTTCAACATGTTCTGTATAGTTCCCTGTTTTGGTGACAAAATTAAATATATAAATTATACTGTAGATAAGAAAAAGTTAGACGATTTATTTTACGATATCAGTAACATGGTACTTTTAGATGAAATAAGTACTGAATCGTTTGGAAATTTTTATGAAAGAATTGTTTGGTTGAACAACTTCTTAACTAATTTTATGCAAGGATTGACTGTTAATATCATTGGGCAGAACAAAGAAGTATTAGAACTCAAGAAAAAAGTAATAGAAGAAAATAAAGATCTTCTCGAAAAAGGAGATTTTATAACATTCAACAAGAAAGTCGAAGAAACTCTTGTACAAAAAGCTAAAGAAATATTAAAAGACGATCCTGGTTTTGAAGTTTACAAAGTTGGTGAAAAACCATCGTTCGAAAACAACTATAAAAATTCTAATATATTAGTAGGACCTATATATAATCCGGTAACCGGTTCTTATGATATAAGTACAAATTCGTATATGGACGGTGTTCCTAGAGAATTATTTCACTCTTATATAAATAGTGCTGTTATCGGTCTATATTCTCGCGGCGTTCTTACAGCAGACGCCGGTGACAAAACGAAAAAATTGTTCTCGGCGATGCAATCAGTTGTTTTGCACGACGATCCGAATTTCGACTGCGGAACGAAACTGTGTAAGACAGAAACTATAACAAAGGATAACTACAAGTATTTGGTTTGGAGATATATAATAGATCCTGACAATTCTAAAAAGTTATTATTGTTAACTCCGGAGAATATAAAAGACTATATAGGTATGGATGTAAAAATGAGAACTCCTCTGTTTTGTGCGAGCGAAAAAATTTGTCACTTCTGCGCAGGAACCCTATTTCAAAAACTTGGTATAAAAAATGTAGGATTAACAAATACTAAATTAACTAACACATTATTAAATATGATGTTAAAGAAAATGCACGATAGTCGCGTAAAAACTATAGAGATAGATATATTTAAATATATCGAGGAAGATTAAATTATAATACAGACCATTTAAATAATGGTCTGTATTATAAACTCCATTGTTTAATATTTAAAATAATTATATATTATAAAAGCGCGACAAAGGGGTCGTTATATGGATACTTTTCATGTTTGCTTTTTCAATTTAAAAAATTGTGAAAATATAAAAAAAATTATAGAAGAAATTTTAAATATTAAAAATTCTTTTATATATCTAGAAAATATAGATGAAAAAAGAGATTTTAGATCGGAATACATAATAGATGTAGAAAACAAAGAAGAATCTATTTTAAAAATATATTATTATAGAAATAATAAAGATGATTTATATATAGATATAATCTGTCCAAAAAATGTTGATCGAAGAATAACTGATATATTATTAAAATATGGGTGTATAGAATATTAAATTATAACTCGTGCAACAGATATATGGAATTGTTTCCATAAATAATTTTTACCAATACGGAGGTGGTATGTTAGGTTTCGTAAAGTATTATTCAGATTTTTATGCTTATCCGATAAACGAAAAGCTTATAAAAAATATTAGAAAAAATGATAATATTGTTGAATATATAGAAGAAGCTTGTATAGAATTACAGAAGGCATTACCTAACATTATAACATACGCTGGTTATGAATATGATGATAGACCGAATGCTTTACGAGAAATTTCTGCAGACGAAAACGCTTGCGCAGATACCAATAATCAATACGTAGTAAATATAGATTATTCGTATTCGCGATTAGCAATATTCAAATTTAAAATAAAATTTGAAGGCGAAACGAGAATAATAAAACTGCCTTTGTACATACCGTTGCTTTACGACGACTATCACTTCTATATTAGAGGAAATAAATACGCTGCTCCTTATCAGCTCATAGACGCTATAACGTATGCTGGTAAAGGAGATTCTATAGTATTAAGGTCAATGACGAGATTAATAGAATTTGTGAGAAAGAAAGTTTCGATAAAAGACGTTCACGGTATAGAATATAGTACTCACGAATTTTATATAAAAGTAAATAGTAAAAAAGTTCCATTTCTTCTTTACTATTTTGCACATTTCGGATTTGTTAAAACGTTGGAATATTTTGGAACCGAAAAATTCTTTAAGTTTTATACATCATGTCCTCCGGAACCAGTAGACGAATATGTATTTTTCAAATTCGGAAAAGTGTATATGGCTGTTGATAGAATAAGATTTTTAAATCCAAATAGCCAATTATTGAGACAATTTGTTGCTAGCATATTAACACTTTCTAAGAAAGGATTGGATAAAAATAATATTTCCGACGCTAACTATTGGAAAAACGTTCTCGGTTCTATAATGAGCGAGACCAATTCTTTTGACAAAGGTGTTTCGTTTTTAAATACATTTATAACAACAATCGATCATAGAACTATGAGAAATCTAAATCTCATAGAAGGTGGAACTCCGAAGAAGAGCACGTTCGGAGTTGTCAGATGGATGTTTATAAAATATAATCTTCTGTATAATAGAAGTAGAGATATATACAATAAACGATTGAGACTTGGCGAATATATTGTGGCGCCACTTATCAAAGATCTTTATACTCGATTATATAGATTCATCAACACGACTAAACGAATGCGCGATATAACAAGAGTGACAGACATATTTAAAATGCAAAAAGGAATTATACAAAACTCTATAATAGGAAAATATAAATTATTGCCTTTGAATATAGTAAGATATTCTTCATATGTTAACGATATGTCTCTATTAAACGTAGGATTAAAATATACGATAGCAGGTCCTGGTACTCCTATGGAGAAATCGGGAAAATTCACAGGAATATCTTTTAGACAATTTACACCATCTTACATGGGTAAAGTGTGTCTTATAACAACATCGAGCGGAGATTCTGGTATCAACGGTCTTATATCTCCGTTTGCTGAAATTGATGAAGACACGTTGACGTTTAAAAAAGATTGATAGAATTTCTGCTTTAGAGAGAAGTAATAGTTGTAGCTATTGCTTCTCTTTTTTTTATTTAAAAAACGAAAAATCGTACAAAGGAGAAAATATGGAATTAGAAGGTTCTTGTGCTAGCGTTAAAGCTAAATCGGATGATATTAAAAATATCATTAGAGAAAAAACAGTTTCTGAGGAAGACATTCCGATGAAACCAGATGCTCGTACTGATAGATCTATAGACAATATAAGAAAAACTTTGGCAAATACTATTAAAGAAAAATACAACATAAGTTCAAACACAAAAGTTGAAGAGCTTTTAAAAATTCACGGAATGAACAGAAATAAATTAGACGTGGTTTCTGCTGTCGAAAATTTAATTCTAAAAGAATTAAATGAAGTTAGCGTCGACGACAGTTCTAATAAAAACGAAAAGACTATAGAATCGATTTATCAAGAAGCATTGGCTCCATACAAGAAAATTGCAGGATATGATCTCTTGTATAGAAAGATAAAAGAATTGTATGGAAAAGATGAAGCAAAAAGACTTACGGGAGAAATGTATGATTACTCTATAGCTATTGCAGATAGTGTACACATATTAAAACCGTATTGTTTTTCTTTAGACGCTACTACTATTCTATTGGAAGGTAGAAACTTTGGACAGTTGCATTCTAAGCCAGCAAAACGTTTGAGTTCTTATATATCGACACTCTGTGAAGTAATTCATGAAATGTCTAATCATTTGGCAGGTGCTGTCGGAATAGGAACTATTTTTATAGATTCTGCACATTTATTGATATATAAAGAAAATGTTTCTCTCAAGAAACTAAAAACAAATAAAAAGATTAGAAAATATATTGAAAATGAATTTCAACAACTAGTATATTCTGTAAATCATACTAGTAGAAATAGTAACGAAAGTCCATTTACAAATATATCAGTATTTGACAGAGAAAAAATAAAATCAATAATCAAGGATCCTGGTAAGGCTCGATTATTCGAATCAAAACCTCAAAAAGATAACGAGGTAGAAACTATTTATAAAGTCGATCACGATTTTGTAACAGGGGAAATTAGTTTTGGAGAAGAATATTTAAATTATATAGTAGAATACATAATGGAAATTCAAAAAATATATTTAAAACTTTTTGACGCCGGCGATCCGATCTACGGCGGAATACCTTTTAGATTTCCAGTTACAACAATAAATCTTTATAAAGCAAAAGATGAAAATGGAAAATTCTATATAAAAGATAAAGAGATGCTCGATTATGTTGTAAACGAACTCGACATATACAGATACAATTTGTTTGTATCTAACAGTTTAAAAGTAGCGAGCTGCTGTAGGTTAATATCAGATAAAGAATTTGTGGAAGATTTCGCTTCATCATCAAATAGTTTTGGTGGTACTGGTCTTTCCATAGGTTCTACACGAGTCGCAACCATAAATTTAGCAAGAATAGCTTATGAGTGTAAGAGCAAGAACGAATATTTTTCTATATTGTTAGATAGATTGGAAAGTGCTGCAAAAATACTTAAAGCACATAGAAATTTAATAGAAGATTTGAATAAAGCTAATTTACAAAAATTTATAAAATTAGGTCTCATTAATCTAAAACGCATGTTTTCTACGTTCGGTATCATGGGAGAAGTAGAAGCAAAACACATTATGATTAAAAAAGGATTGATAAGGAATTCTAAAAATTATGATTTTATAGGAGATATTATTTCTTTTATAAATAAACAATCCAAAAGTTTGAGTACAAAGTTCAACATACCGTTTAATATCGAACAGATTCCTGGAGAAAGCATGTCTCACAGATTAGCTAATGCCGATAGAATAATTTTTGGAAAAGAAGATTATTTTATTGATTATAATATTTATGCTAATCAATTCATACCGCTTTGGGAAGAAGCTTCGTTGTGGGAACGGTTAAGGTTAGACGGCAAGTACAATTCAATGGTTACTGGTGGAGGAATTGTATTCTGTGAAGTTGGTGAAAAGATAACCAACGCACAAAAGATAAAGATAATAGAATACGCTTTAAATAACGGATGTGAACATTTTGTATTAAATTCAGTATATACAAAATGTGAAAGCGGTCATTCTACACTGGGTAAATATGAAAAATGTTTAGAATGTGGTTCTGAGAAAGTAGACTACATAACAAGAGTTGTTGGATTCTTCACCCCGGTATCTTCTTGGAGTGCACCAAAAGTCGAATACGATTTCAAACGCAGAATTAGATATTCGAAAGAAAAGATAAATAATTCTGCCAACACAAAACAAACGACAGTAGATTAATAATTGATATAAAAGGCGTCTGACTAGACGCCTTTTATATTTTTTTAACTTTATTTCAATTATATATTATTAAAACGTCTACAACAAAAAAATACTGATACAGAGGAGGATTATAGATGAGTAAATCTTCTAAGAAGAGCAATACTAGTACTAAGAAAAGTAACATTGTAGAATTCATACCAAACGATAAATTTATAACGCAGAAAGAGCTTAAAAAGAATAAAGCTGCGGTATTTATCGACGTTACAGAATTTACATCAAAACATGGGATGAATAAATATTTTGAAACTCTTAAAAATATTTGGGACTTTATATTCGACGATCCGTATGAAAATAAAGAAAAAGGCGCTGTAATAAAATGTTTTGCAAAAGACAATAAACACACTAAGTATTATTATATGAAGATGAACGAGCTATTGATGAATTTAATATTTTGGAGACCAAATATATATTTTAGTATTCCCATAAATGAAGAGTTTTTGTATAACATGAGAAATTTCTCTAAAGATTTACTTAATTCTACCCTCAACTATATCTGTAAAAAATTTATAGATATATTAGGTAGCGCAAAAAATAATCTCTCGAAAGCAATATCGTTCGTCATAGACGATCTAGTAAAACTTTCTGAATCGTATAGTGTTGTTATCGGCAGTACTATAAGCTTGAGAGATTTGATGCATTTTAAAAACAGAAACGCTAATTTTAATAAATTAATAAATACGAAGCTTGATGAGTCTAAACCGTTTAAAGAAATTGAATTGGAGATGAAGGAAAAGACTAAAGAATTATTAAAGACAATTAATGCAGATAAAAAGAACTGTTTATATCCATATCTTAGTTCGTCTCGTCTAAAAGCATCTCAAACTGCTCAGTTACTTGTAGCAGTAGGAACTAGACCTGATATGGATAAAACTGTGTTGCCGACGATTATTAAGCAAGGTTTCTTAAGAGGTCTTTCTTCCCCATCAGAATTTTATGTAGAGGCAGTTGCGTGTCGAGACGCTCTATTAACAAAACTTAATAGTGTTCCGTCGTCAGGGTATCTTTCTAGACGTGTAAATATTCTGTGTAGCGGAACCGATATAGATTATTCTGTAGAAGATTGTGGAACTAAACATTATTTAGAAATTCCGATAAAAGACGAATTTTACCTCAACGCGTTTGTAGGAAAATATATGTTAGATGAATCTAGCGGAAAACTAGTGGTCATAAACAAAGATATGAAGCATCTGATAGGTAAAACTATAAAAATTAGATCGCACGTATCTTGTAAGTTGTCTAGAAACGGTACAAGTGATAGAGTTTGTAAAACTTGTGTCGGAGAAGCAAATAGACAAATGTATGGAACCAGATTAGGAGCGCTGGTAACTATAAAATTTATCAATCCTATATCACAGAAAGCTATATCTTCTAAACATATGACTGGTACGAATGCTGTAGAAATAACTAATGAAAGTATAAATAAATTCTTCGACATAGACGGAAATACTCTCTATATCAAAGAAGAATATGAAGGGAAGAAATCTTTCTATGTAGTAGTACCGAGAGAAGAAATTGAAGATATATTGTATGAAGATATAGATTTTGATAAAGAATCTATTAATACAACGTTCCCATTAAAATCGTTCGAAATAATAGATGATGAATTGGAATATGTTGTAGAAAACGAAGGTATTTCATTTTCTCTAACGGAAAATATAGTTACCAATTTAAGTAAAATTTATAAAGAACATTCGGGCGATTATAATAAAATATTAATACCTGGTTCTAAAATAAGTTCTAGTTTTCCTATATTTAACATGATAGTCGATAGTGAGGAAGTTTCTAGATATCTTAGGTCTATAATAAAATTATTGGATAGCCCTATAACTAGATCTTATACCAATTATAGTAAAATAGTAGAAGATATTCTTGATATTGTCGAACAAGCCGATATGAAAGTAAAATCTATTCATATAGAAACTATTTTACATAATATGATACGAGATATAGATGATATAACGAGATATCCAGATTTTTCAAAAGATGATGTAAAATATACATTGCTGAATATAAGTAATGCTATATTACAAAAAGACATATATACCTCGCTTATATTCGAGGATTTGAGAAATCAGTTTAAAGATATAAAATCATTCTTAAAACAAGATCAGGATTTCTTCAAAATATTCTTCAATATATCTAAATATTATTGAAATTGTATTATGACGAGAGTTAAAAACTCTCGTCATAATATATAGTATTTAAAGCACAATTTTGTTTCCGTAATAACACTACATTAAGGTGGTATACGCGAGATGTCACAATCGTCTCGCGTATACCTTTCATTATTATCTATTTTTTTTTATTCAATTTTTACAATCATTACTTTATTTTTTTATTTTTCATTTTACATATATATAAGAGGGATATCATTTAACAAAAGGAGTATAAAAATGAAAATAGAAATAAGAACTAACGCTTTTTGGATTTACGATTACGTAATGCACAATAGTAAACTCATATATGATTTAACAATAACCGACCAAATAACAAACACCTCACAAAAATTATATGATTATGATCAATATGAAAAAATATTAAAAATACCAAGAGGTGTTGGAATAGATTTTGTTAAACAAAGAATATATGAGGATAAAATTAATAAACATGATCTAGAATTTGTTGATATGACGGGAAACAATTTTTATAAAGAAAGAAATGCTTTTATGTTTGATATGAAAGAAGAATATAAACCTAAAGATTCCCATCAAGAAGGAGCAATAAATTTCTTAGTATCCGAAAATAATATAAATAACAATCAAAAATTCTTAACCCTCAATACTGGATTTGGAAAAACATTTTGTGCTATATATGCGGCTTCTATTTTAAAATTACCAGTATTAGTTATATCTAGAAATCTATCCGATCAGTGGATAAGAGAATTTTTAAAATACACAAAATTAGAAGAATCCGATGTCATGAATATAGTAGGTAGTAAACATATAGAAATAATATGTTCTTCAAAAAATTATGCAAAGAAATATACAGAGACTCTTTATGTGACAACTATAGATACGCTCCGTTCTTTTAAAAATAATAAAAACGGAGACTTAAATATACTTTGTAGAAATTTAGGAATCGGAATAAAAATATTTGATGAAGCACATCTTCATTATGTAGCTAGTACAAATATGGATGTAAATATGAATACCAAATATACGTGGTATTTAACAGCTACTCCTGGAAGATCACAATTTATGGAAGATAAATTATTCAAAAGAATATTTGTCAACATACCTTTTTATGGAGAACATACGCATAAGTTAAATAATCATTATAATTTAGTATATGTAAGTTACAATTCGGCTCCTAAAAAAGAAGATGTCATGAAATGTATGACGATTAGAGGATTCAATTCTAAATTTTATGCGGAATATATTTTTAGAAGCAATAATAAGGTTTTACTACTGTACGGAATAGTCAGAAGGTTTATAAAAGACTTATTAGAACGAGATCCCGATGCAAAATCTATAATAATTTTAGACAGGCTAGTAGATATAGAAACGTTTTATAAATTATTTACAACAGATACCGGGATCGATGCGTCCGTAGGAAAGTATTGTACGTTGGTAGATAAATCTATTAGACATAAGGAACTTGAAAGTAATATAATTCTATCTACTATCGGTTCAATAGGAGCCGGAAGAGATATAAAAAAATTAAAGTCGATACACTGTCTTTCTCCATTTAGTTCTCCGATAATAACAAAACAAATTTTAGGTCGTTTGAGAAATATAGAAGGCGAAGACGTGTATTATTACGATTACATAGATGAAGGTTTTCCTCCGATGAAGGAACAGCGAAAAGGAAGAATGAAAGAATTAAAACCGAGGTCAAAGACAGAACGATTTTTAGTTGTGAATGACGAAGAAGTTTTTACCTATATAAAGAAAAATATTTCTTTTAAAAAATAAACTATATATTATTTTTTTTGCATTGTTGGGAGGAAACATGAATAATTATACTAGAGAAAAACTTAAATTGTTTTCAAATAAAGAATTGAGTGTTTCGATAATAAATTCTGAGAGTTATAAAAATAAAGATAATAAAACTATCAATTCACAATTTGATTACGACATGGGCGATGGGAGAGGTCTTTATCTCTCCCCAATGTACGAAATAGAAATAATGTCGGAATTACACACTTACAAAGGAAAATTCGGAGATTATAAGAATAAAATTTCTTTAAAAAATACAGATTTCTGGTTGATAGAAAATTCTTTGGAAAAAGTAACTGAATGGTTGACATCTCCTAAATGTAAAGACTTGTTTTATAGAAATGAAGATGGAACGATAATAAATCCTAATATAGACAAATATAAATTAAATTTAAATATATCTAATACTCAAAAACTTATTATAGTTCCAACTACATTGAGCGATATTTCTAACTGTAAATATGAAGGAATAGAATTAAAATGTGAAACGGGTATTATAGGTTCGTTATCTCCGTACGAATTTATGTTTTTCAAAAAGATAATAAAAAATGTAATGGAAAATATTCTCATATATACGATGCATATGGCGGAAATGTCAAAAATGAATTATATAATATCGTTACTAGAAAAATCTCAAAAATAATTTTAATTGTATATTGTATTAAAAGTCGATAAGCAAACTTATAATTGATGTGCAATTAATACAATTAATATATATTCGGGAGGAAATCATGAATAGGAGAAAAATAGTACTCGTTAAAGGAAAAATATATAATATCCGAGGCGAATATTTTGAATATCTCGGAGAATACAATTCGGTAAAAGAAGTTCCTATCTCTAGAGGAATATTTGTATTAGGCGACTGCCTATACAAAAGAAATATCAATCACTCGAAAA
>Ga0116188_1000270_pt1 | contig 57723 bp, 41 predicted proteins | sample AD_JPNTR2_MetaG_FD_89807 | JGI IMG/M metagenome (GOLD analysis project Ga0116188, IMG submission 89807) | Active sludge microbial communities of municipal wastewater-treating anaerobic digesters from Japan - AD_JPNTR2_MetaG | ecosystem: Engineered > Bioreactor > Anaerobic > Digestate | place...
GCAGGATGTTCTGCACTGAAGTCTCCCTCGATACTCCAGTCGTGCGGCAAGTCGAGAAGCCGCCATTCACCGTCAACGAGTTGGGGATCTTGGCCGTCTTGGACGTCTCCCAGGTGGAACCGCCAATTCCCGCCGAAGTTCTCGACGATCCGTGCCGGATCGTCCGACGTGGAGCAGCCGACGGCTCCGATTAAGAGAAGCGATATCGGGAGAAGCGATCTGGACATTATCCTTGCCATTATGAGGATTGCATCCGTCGCGTAAAGCTCAGGAAGTGAGCGTCCGGACAAGCCTCGGCAAGTTCACGCGCTCTTCGGGGTCCGATCACCGCCGAGGGCGGCCTCTCGCGCGCCAAAACGGGGGGGAGGTTTCTTTCCGAAGAGATGCTTCGAATCCGGGCAGAGAACCGTTGAAACCTGAAACGATTTCTGATTGCTCTAGACAGTCGAAGAGCGCTTACGTCCGGGCCGACCTCAGCGGCCGCCGCCGTCCTCGGAAATCGCTTCCCATTCTTCAGGCGACAGGCAGGTGCAGAAAAGGTGGCGGTCGCCCCAGGCGTCGTCGATGCGGGTGCAAGGGACCCAAAACTTTCGCCGCCGCAAACCTTCTACGGGAAACGCCGCTTTAGAACGAGGATAAGGATGGGGCCACTCGTCGTCGGTCACCATCTCAACGCAGTGTGGTGCGTTTTTAAGCATGTTGTCGGTTGAGTCCGCCCGGCCTTGCAGAACGTCGTCGATCTCTCCGCGAATCGCCAGCATGGCTTCGCAGAAGCGATCCAGTTCGGCTAAGCTCTCGCTCTCCGTCGGTTCCACCATCAAGGTCTCCGCCACCGGCCAGGAAACGGTTGGGGCGTGGAAGCTATAGTCCATCAAGCGCTTGGCGATATCCAGCACGGAGATTCCGGCTTCACGCTTGAAGCGCCGGCAGTCCAGAATGCATTCGTGGGCGACAAACCCCCGGGCTCCTCGGTAGAGGACCGGAAAGGCGTGGTCCAGACGGTGAGCAACGTAGTTCGCATTGAGAACCGCCACGAGAGAGGCCTTACGAAGGCCCTCGGCACCCATCATCCGAATGTACATCCACGAAATCGGCAAAATATTCGCCGATCCCCACGGAGCCGCCGCCACGGCGCCTTCTCGGTTTGCAAGAAGGAGGTGTCCCGGGAGGTATGGTGCCAAATGCTCTTTGACGGCGATGGGTCCCACGCCGGGACCGCCTCCTCCGTGGGGGATGGCGAACGTCTTGTGAAGGTTCAAGTGACACACGTCCACTCCGAGTTCCGCCGGCCGGCAGAGACCCACCATGGCGTTGAGATTGGCCCCATCCATGTACACCTGCCCGCCGGCTTGGTGGATGATGTCGCAGATGTCCCGAATCGCTTCCTCAAAAACTCCGTGCGTGGAGGGATAGGTCACCATTAAGGCCGCCAACGTATCCCGGTGTTCTTCCGACAATTGGCGCAGATGGTCTACATCGATGTCGCCGTTCTCGCGGCAGCGGACCATAACTACTCGCATACCCGCCATCACGGCGCTCGCCGGGTTCGTCCCGTGAGCCGACTCCGGGATTAGGCACACTTTGCGTTGACCCTCACCGTTGTCGGCCAAATACCGTGCGATGGTGGTCAAACCGGCGAATTCCCCTTGGGCTCCCGAATTGGGCTGGAGGGACACGGCGTCCATTCCCGTGATTTCGCGCAAATCCTGCTCCATTTGCCGGATCAGTTCCAGGTAACCTTCGGCTTGATCAAGTGGAGCAAACGGATGGATCTGCGACCATTCGGGCCACGTTATGGGAAACATAGCGGCCGCCGGGTTCAGTTTCATCGTGCACGAACCGAGAGGGATCATAGAGTGCGTCAGCGAGAGATCGCGTGACTGCAAGGAGTGGACGTAACGAACGAACTCCGTCTCGGAATGGTATTGGTGGAACACGGCGTGAGACAAGAATTCGGATCGGCGTCTAAGGTTCTCGGGAATCCTCTGCGATGGTTTGTCACCCTCCAATGTCGTGCCGCCCAATATCTGGGCCAGCCGATCAACGTCGGCCTCGGAGGCGACTTCGTCCAAGGAGACGCCCACGCTACCGTCGTCGTAATAGCGGAGGTTCAGTCCCGCTTGCAACGACCGCCGGCGGACCTCATCGGTGTCGAGGCCGTCGATATGCAAGGTGTCGAAAAAACACGAATGGCGCAGTTGCCGATCGGCGGCTTCCAGTCGATCGGCCAACCCACATGTCAGCCGGTGAATCCGCCGAGCGATTCCGCGTAGGCCGTCGGGACCATGGTAGACGGCGTACATGGAAGCCAGGATCGCAGGCAGGACCTGAGCCGTGCAGATGTTGCTCGTGGCTCGCTCGCGGCGGATGTGTTGCTCGCGCGTCTGCAGGGCTAAGCGTAACGCCGGTTTGCCCAGTCGGTCTCGGGAGATCCCAACAATCCGGCCGGGCATCAGACGCTTGTACTGTTCGTGCGTGGAAAAGAAGGCTGCATGGGGCCCGCCGAATCCCAAAGGAACTCCGAAGCGCTGCGTGGACCCTACGGCCACATCGGCTCCCCAGGAGCCGGGAGGTTCCACCAGAGCCAGCGCCATCAGGTCCGTAGCGACGATCACGACGACGCCCTGGTTTCGACAAGCCGAAACGACGTCCCGAAGATCGAGCAGCGCTCCGTGGGTGGTGGGAAATTGGAACAGAACGCCGAAGTACCGATCGGACGGCTCGAACTCTTCCATGGCTCCCACTTCCAGTCGAATGCCTTGAGCCTGTGCACGGGTCTTCAGTACATCAAGGGTCTGAGGATGACAGTGGTCCGCAGCGAAGAAGCGTTGTTCTCCTGCGACCCGCCGTGCATTGCGGGCCAAGGACATGGCCTCGGCCGCGGCGGTTGCTTCGTCTAGAAGGGAAGCATTGGCCAGCTCCAATCCCGTTAGGTCGGACACCATCGTCTGGAAGTTTAAGAGGGCTTCCAGTCTCCCCTGGGATATTTCGGCTTGATACGGAGTGTATTGCGTGTACCATCCCGGGTTTTCCAGGATGTTTCGCTGCACGACGGCAGGAAGGACGCAATCGTAATACCCTTGGCCGATAAAACTGCGCACGATCCGATTGCGCCGGCTCAGCACCCGTAGCACCGCCAGGGCCTCGTGCTCCGCCAGCGGAGCGGGCAGCTCGAGAGGACGGTCACTTCGAATCGCTGGAGGCAAGGCTAGCTGAGCGAGCTGCTCCAGCGACTCGAGGCCCAGGGCCGACAACATGCGGCGGATCTCTTCGTCCCGAGGGCCGATGTGACGGCGGGAGAAATCGCAGCTGTCCGTTTCCTTCGAATTCATGCAGGGAATATAGTGGAGGGGGAACGGGACCGCAACCGCCTGTCTGAAAGCTCATCCTGTGTGATCGTGGGAGGGAATCTTCAACCGAACGAGGAGATCTACCCCTCGTACTTGCGGTTGCTGGACTCCGGGGAGCTGCAGGCACGAGCGGCGGCCGCCGCCGAGCTTTTGGTGGAATGCCGCTTGTGCCCGCGAGCGTGCGGGGTGAGGAGGCTGCAGGGCGAGGCGGGGAAGTGCGGCGTCGGACGCATGGCGAAGGTCTCCAGCTGGTTCCCGCATCACGGGGAAGAAGCATGCCTCCGCGGTTGGAAGGGTTCGGGTACCCTCTTCTTCGCAGGCTGCAATCTGAAGTGTGTCTTTTGCCAAAACTACGAGATCAGTTGGAACCTGGAGGGCAGGGAAATGACGCCCGGAGAACTTGCCGAGGCGATGCTCCAGCTCCAGCGGCTCGGCTGTCACAATCTGAACCTGGTGACTCCGACCCACGTGACGGCCCAGGTTCTGGGCGCTTTAGTTCCGGCCGCCGAAAGGGGCCTCACCCTGCCGATCGTGTACAACAGTTCGGGTTACGATTCCCCGCAAACTCTGCGCTTGCTCGAAGGAGTGGTCGACATCTACATGCCCGACTTAAAGTTCGGAGACTCGAAGACGGCCGCGTCGTATACGGCGGTGGGCGACTACTGGGAAGTAGCCTGCGAAGCGATCCGGGAGATGCACCGACAGGTCGGAGATCTTACCTTTACTCCGAACGGGCTGGCGTACCGAGGACTTCTAGTCCGGCACCTTCTTCTGCCGGGTGGACTGGCGGGAACTGAAACCGTCCTGCGGTTTCTGGCGGAGGAGATTTCGCCGGGCGCCTGCGTGAATCTGATGACGCAGTACCGCCCGGCGGCCCACGCTTGGCGATATCCGGAACTTCGAGGTCGTCCAGGCGTAACAGAATACGCAATTGCGAGAACTCTGGCCCGGCGGTTGGGCTTGCGATGCATTGAGGATATGGGATGATGAGTGATGACATGAGCCGGCCGCCCGGAAAGGTATCGATTTAGTGACTTCCAACGTTATGGCGCGGTGGGGAACTCGAGATACTTGGTACCTGCTCGGCTTTCTAGGCGGGGCGGCGGTTCTGCTGTTCGTCGGCCGCGATTGGTTGCCGGCTTCCTCCGCAACAACATGGGGAATCAGCTTTATATCGGCGGCGGCCGCGGTAGTCCTGGTAGTGGCGCTTTTGCGGGTGCAGGAAGAGTTGCGCACCAGCCAGTCTTTGTTGGCTCGCCAACAGATGGATCTCGAGTTCGCGCGTGAAGTTCAGGCCGCGTTATTTCCGAAGGAGCTTCCGACCGACCGCGGCTTGGACTTTGCGGCAGTCTGCATTCCGGCGGCGGGGATCAGCGGAGACTACTACGACGTAATCGAGACGACCGACGGGAGAGTCGTTTTTCTGGTCGGCGACGTGAGTGGCAAGGGGGTGTCGGCCGCCATTCTTATGGCGAACCTGCACGGGCGTTTGAGGGCTTTGGTGGAGACCTGTACTTCCACGGCGGAGATCTGCACCTTGCTGAATCGGCACCTTGTTGCTTTCACCGAACCTGAGCGCTTCGTGACGCTGTTCCTTGCCCAATGTCGGCCGGGTACCCCGGTGATGGAATACGTCAACGCCGGCCACGAGATCCCCTTCTGTTTGGACGGAGACATTAAACGGTTGGAAGAGGGAGGATTGCCCTTGGGCATACTCGAGGATGCCGAATATAGCGCCGGCTCGCTGGAACTACGAGAAGGATCCCTTCTGGCGCTTTATTCGGACGGTATCACCGAAAGCATGAATGCTCAGCAGGAGGAATTCGGTGTCGAGAGGTTGAAAGGGCTTCTGCTCGAGAACCGTCGTCGGTCCTTGCAAGAGATCCAGCAAGTGATCCTGCAGAGTGTTCGCGCTTGGAGTGGGAAACCTCCTTCAGACGACATGACCTTGATGTTGATTCGGGTGCGCGATCTGGCGGCTCTCCAAAGAGGTGGTCCGTCGGCAAATCCAGGTTCCGGTGTAGGCTGAGACGCGGCGATAACGAGGGTTCTCGGCGACCGGGGGGAGTTACGTGGAGTTGTGGAGATCGAGATGAACACTCCGAGTAAAGAACAGGCGGGAGGTGAGATTATGGTCGAGGGTTCGACCGGACCGGTGGGGATACGGTGCCTGGTACGGGAAATGGCACCGTTTTTCGCGATCATCACCGCGGTATGGCTGCTGCGCTTGGTTGCTGGAATGGTGGAGGATGTTCCCCGCTGGGTGCTTCGATCTCTGAGCGTCAGTGCGGTGGTTCCCTTCTGCGTCGTCATTGCGGCCTGCGTCATCCACTTCCGACGCCTGGGTGGGTTTCCCGCCGTGGTTGTGACCGCTTTCCTCCTGGTGGCATGGTCGGAGTTGCTGGTGTCGGCTGCGATCTTCGTTACCTGGTTTAGCGGCTGGGAAAACATTTACTCCATCCCCAGGTTTACTCCGCCGGGAAGAGGCGGTTATCTGGGGCACATTCTCGGTCACCTCACATTCGGCATCGGTTTCGGCGCTCTTTTCGGCTCTCTGATGGGTGGATTCGTGCTGATTCTTCTTCGCTGGATTTCTCCGAGCTCAAAAGAGTGAGACGTCACCGTTCTGCCTGCTGTTTTCTTGGCGAGCCGGCTGTGGTATTCGGGTCCTATGCGATTCGGATCTCTTTTCTGTGTCGGTTCACTTTGGTGGTGTGTGGGGTGTTCCGGCTTCGCTGCGACGGAGCTTCGTCCCTGGGAGGATCCCACCCTCTGGGAGGATCCCACCCTCTTTGCAGAAGGACAAACGGCCCCCCATGCTTTTTTCGTTCCGTTTGACGGCCTGGATGAAGCTGTAAAGGGGAGGGTCGATTCTTCAGCCTTTTACCTCAGCCTTAACGGTCGGTGGCGATTCCACTGGGCGGAGTCTCCTGAAAAAGCACCGGCTGAGTTCTTTCGGCCGGATTTCCCGGCGGAAGACTGGTCTTGGATCCGGGTACCCTCCAGCTGGCAGATGGAGGGGTTTGGCTACGCCAAGTTCCGGAATATTGCACATCCGTTTCCCGCACAACCGCCTCATCCTCCCAGTGATTTCAATCCGGTGGGCAGCTATCGACGGTACTTCTCTGTGCCGGTCGCGTGGGAGGGACGGCCGGTTTACCTGCACTTCGAAGGCGTCAAGTCGGCGGCGAGGGTATGGTTGAACGGACGGTACGTGGGTTACCAAGAAGGAGGGATGGAACCGGCGGAGTTCGATGTGACCGAGTTCGTGAAGTCGGGCGAAAACCTCTTGGCGGTTCAGGTGTTGCGATGGTCCGACGGGTCCTATCTGGAAGACCAGGATATGTGGCGCTTGGCCGGAATCCACCGGGATGTCTTCCTGGTTTCGCGGGACCCGGTGCATATTCTCGACTTCTTCGTCACCACTGACCTGGACGAACGGTACGTCGATGCGACGCTTCGGGTTCAAGGGGACGTGCTGAACGGGAGTGATTCGGCTTGGCGGGGACGGCTCCAACTCCAACTGTACGACGGGTTTCAGCCGGCGGGACGGTGGTTGAGCGGGGACGTCGTCCAGATCGCTCCCGGCGAACAGAAGCGGCTCGAAATCGTCACAACGGTTGACCGGCCGCGGCTGTGGAGCGCGGAAAAACCGGACCTATACCGACTCGTTCTTTCCCTGGAATCGGAGGAAGGACCCACGCGGGAATATGTCGCGACCAACATCGGTTTTCGGGAAGTGGAAATCCGACGGCAACAGATCTTGATCAACGGCAGGCCCGTCAAATTCAACGGTGTCAACAGCCATATGCACCATCCTCGACTGGGGAGAGCCGTGGATGTAGAGACTCTTCGACGCGACCTACACCTAATGAAGCAGTTCAACATCAACCTGGTAAGGACGTCGCATTATCCTCCTCCGGCAGCGTTTCTAGACCTGGCGGACCAAATTGGCATGTACGTCATCGACGAAACCAACGACGAGGCTCATGCCACCGAATACTTGGCGCGTGATCCGAATTGGCGTGAGGCCTATTTGAATCGTGTCCGGAGAATGGTTTTGCGGGATCGGAACCATCCAAGTATCGTTGTTTGGAGCGCAGGGAACGAAAGCGGAACCGGCGACAATATCTGTGCGGTCATTGAAGAAGGCCGGCGGCTGGATCCGACGCGCCCAGGCTGGATGTACGGGGGGAATGACGACAACACCGGTGACAACCCCGCTGCGTTTCGGCCTCCTGCTTGCGAAACGGTGGTAGGGCCTCGTTATCCGACTCCGCGCGTTTTGGAGCTGATCGGTAAGGTGCCTCCCGAGGAGGATCCACGACCGTCCTTTATGGACGAATACATCGCCGCAACAGGCAACGGCCTGGGCGGATTGGACGAATACTGGAGGCTGATACGTCGCTACCCCCGTTTGACCGGTGGAGCCATCTGGGACTGGGTCAGTCCGGGGATAAGCCGGCCGGTTGTTCTGGCCCCCGACAGCTCTCCGCGGGGGAACGCCGGCGCCCTCCTGGGCCCGGCCGAGCTGGTCATCGGACGATTCGGTTCCGCCGTCAGCCTCAACGGCCATGACGGGTGGGTCGAGGCCTACCGGGATCCGTCCGTCGATGAGCTGAGGAAAACGTTAACGGTTGATCTATGGATCTATCCTCGATTCTGGAACGGACACGGCTGGTGGCTCAACAACGGGTCGGAAGGCTTCGGGTTGGTCCAGACCTCGGCTGAAGAGCTGCGCTTTTTCGTGGGTAAAGAGGAGGCGGCGAGGGTTGAAACGAAGCTGCCTCCCGACTGGTACCAGCGTTGGCACCATGTGGCCGGTGTCTACGACAGTGAGCGTCTGCGGCTCTATCTCGACGGGAAAGAGGCGGTGTCTCGGCCGTGTACGGCGGTGATCCGGCCCACCCGGTTTCCGGTGAATCTGGGGCGCCAAGCCGATCTGATCGGACAGGAGCACCCGGGATATCTTTCCAACGCGGCGTTTGATCGAGTCCGAATCTTCAACCGGGCTCTGACCGAAGCCGAACTTTTCGGCGAGACGCCCGTTCATCCTGAAACGGCCCTTCTTTGGTGGGAATTCGACGAGTTGGTTCGCAAGGGGGAATTCTACTCGCTGGGCATCGGAGGCCGAAGTTACGGACTTGTTTGGCCGGATCGGCACGTGCAGCCGGAGCTCTGGCAACTGAAGAAATCAGGCCAGCCGGTAAGCTTCGACGCGGTCGACCAGGACGGCTCTTCCATCCGCGTCGAGAACCACTTCTCGTTTACCGACCTGTCGGAGATGGAGGTACGTTGGTCTCTTGTCAGTCAAGGAAAGACGGTCGAAGAAGAGGTTCTATCTCTGGCTTTACCCCCGGGCGAGAGCAAGGTCGTCAGCGTTCCCTTCAACGTGAAGGCGGGGTTACAGGACCTGGTGGATCCACGCTTACGTCTGCAGGTACTGACGCGGGAACCTCAGGCCTGGGCACCGGCCGGACACGAAATTGCGTGGGAGGAGTTTCTTCTAAATACAGGTGTGGGCGCGGGAGCTTCCTCTGGACAGTGGTTCGACCAACCGGGTGAGTCTCCTTCAGGAGAGTTGGAGATTACTTCCGAAGGCTCCGGTTGGCGAATCCAGGCCGGTGAAGCGGCTTGGAAGTTCGATACCGACACGGGAAGGGTGACCGGGCTTTCCGTCGCGGATACGGAACTGCTTGTCGGACCGATCCAGGAGTCCCTGTTTCGGGCTCCGGTGGCCAACGAGTTCGAGCGGTCGTGGGGGGTTCCGGAAATGGGGCGCTTGTGGTTCGAGTTCGGTCTCGATCGGCTGGAACGCCGGGACGTGAAGGTTGAGCGAATTTCGGATTCGAGAGGGCGGCTTGCCTTCCGAGTGGAGGCGACGCTGGAGTCACTCACCCGCGACGGCAGATTCCACGTCCGACACGAGTTCCATTTTCGAGGGGACGGCTCACTCTTAGTCCGGCAGTGGGTCGAACCGGCGGGAGACATGCCGCCGTGGTTACCCCGGGTTGGACTGGAGGTCCCATCGGCCAGGTCCCTCAACCGCCTTACCTGGTACGGTCGAGGGCCGTTCGAGACGTACCCGGACAGAAAGACGGGAGCTCGGTTTGGAGTTTACTCGCTGACCGTCGACGAGATGCTCGAGCCGTACTTGATTCCGCAAGACTACGGGAACCGCACCGACGTTCGCTGGGCGGCGCTCGAGGATGAAGGGGGACTAGGTGTTTGGGCGACGTTCGATCGTCCTCTGAACGTTTCCCTGCAAGCGTTTTCGACGGATCGGCTCCAGCGGGCCGAATATCCGTTTCAGCTCGAAAGTGGGGAGACCTTCTTCTGGCACCTGGACGCCGAAACCACCGGGTTGGGCTGTACTGCCGTCAAGGTCCTGGAGCCTTACCGGGTAACGCCGAAACTCGTGGAGTACCGTATCCTTCTAAAGCCGTTTCGCCGGCAACAAACGTCGCCCGAAGAGCTGTACCGTCGGATGGTGGAGTAACACCTTCTTGAACGGCAGGATTCCGGCCGGCTGGGGATCCTCTGAGCGAAGAGCTTGGGATTTCGCTGCAAATCTTGGCAGGTACCGGTTGTCGTTACGGAGCCTCGAAGGTTTAAGGATCACCTTGCGCTCGGATCGGCTGAGCCTCCTTTGCCACAACAGCACAACAGGAGGTTGAGAAACCGAGGATCTGCACCGAGGACCGTCCGGACGTTTCGTATCGACCTGGGCGATAACTTCAAGTCAATTCTTAAACGATGGGATGTAACATGCCTCCGCTGCTGGATTTCCATCCCTAAGGCAGGGCTCTAAAACCAGCGCTGAATGATCGCTCTCCTGAAACCCGGCGACCGCCACCGTCTCGATCCTGGAGAGACCACGCACGTTCCACTCCGTTTTCGCTTGGAAGATCGTTTGGTCGGTCCGGCCCCGGGGCGGCAACTCGCCACGTCACAGCCGGCCTCCCCGAGCTGCGTCGCCGAAGGATGGTGATGTTTATGACCTGCCGTCTTGAGTTCCGACGGCCGGCGCTCCAGAAGAAGCGTTTTCCAGCAGAAGCCGTAGCTTTCGGACCTTGGGTGCGATCACCAGGCGGCAGTAAGAAGCGTCCGGGTTGCGGCGGTAGTAATCGACATGTTCGGGCTCGGCCGCGTAGAAGTCACGGAAGGGAACCAATTCTGTGACGATTCGGCCTCGGCCGAAGACCGTCTCCTCGAGGAAACCGATCATCTCTTGCACCGTAGCCGACTGGGCGGCGTCGTGGTAGAGGATGATCGATCGGTACTGAGCTCCGACGTCGTTTCCTTGGCGGTTCACAGTCGTGGGATCGTGAACGGAGAAGAAGATTTCCAGGAGCCGCCGGTACGTCACTTGATCCGGATCAAATTGCAACTGAACCACCTCGGCGTGTCCGGTTCGTCCAGTGCAAACCTCCGGGTATGTAGGGTGGGGGACATGACCCCCGGCGTATCCGGGAGTCACCGAAAGGACCCCCGGTACTTCCCGAAAGACGGCCTCCAGGCACCAAAAACACCCGCCTCCCAAGGTGGCGGTTTCTCCCCTCTGTGGCTCGTCGTATTTTGTCATGATCCGTCTCGCCATGATAATACGGATTCATCCTCAGGGCCGGAACGGGCGAAGTTGGGGGCTTTCAGAGCTCCGGCCGTTCGTCCGGCTCAGTCGACAAGCGGCAGGGAATTTGGTTTCATTCGGCGAGCAATTGCCTATAATGCTTCCCGATTGTCTTTTGAAGGCCTAAGGGAGAGGTTCGGCACGGAAGGGGTGAAGAGGTATGGATTCGTTTCATGCTCTTGATTGGTTGGTAATCGCAATTTACTTCGGAGCGGTTGCGGCAATCGCGTGGTGGGTGATTCGAATGCGGCAGGAAGATGCGGCCGACTACTTCTTAGCCAGCCGTCATGTTGGATGGTACGTGATCGGAGCTTCGATATTCGCCTCCAACATCGGGTCGGAGCACATCGTCGGACTTGCCAGCACCGGCGCCCATTCCGGGGTGGCTCTGGGGCACTACGAACTGCATTCCTGGTGCGTGCTGTTGCTCGGCTGGGTGTTTGTTCCTTTTTACCTACGAAGCCGGGTCTTCACCATGCCGGAGTTTCTTGAACTGAGGTACTCGCCGCAGTCGCGGTGGTTCCTGTCCGTGATCTCTTTGGTGGCGTACGTGCTGACGAAGGTTTCAGTGACGGTCTACGCGGGTGCCGTAGTGTTCGAGACGCTCATGGGAATCGAGTTCTGGACCGGAGCTCTGATCGTCGTCATCGTGACCGGCATTTACACCGCATTGGGCGGATTGAAAGCCGTGGTTTACACCGACACGATGCATTCGGCCACACTCTTGGTGGGATCCCTCACCGTGGCAATCGTCGGCCTCATCAAGGTCGGAGGATGGGCGAACGTAGTCGAAATCGTCGGCCCGGAAAAGCTCAACATGTTTCCTCCGCTCGATTCGGAGTTTCCTTGGCTCGGGCTACTGATGGCCTCTCCCATCGTTGGAATCTGGTACTGGTGTACGGATCAGTGCATCGTGCAACGAACTCTGGCGGCCAAAGACGAAAAGAACGCACGTCGAGGAGCCATCTGGGCGGCTTATCTCAAGCTTTCACCGTTCTTCATTTTCCTGATTCCTGGGATCATCGCGGCCGCTTTGCTGGAAAAAGGGGTAATTCAATTCGACGTGGCCGATCAGGCGTTCCCGACCATGGTGAGAGCTCTCCTGCCGGTGGGCTTGCGAGGCCTTGTCGCCGGAGGTCTTCTGGCGGCGCTGATGAGTTCGCTGGCGGCGGTTTTCAACGGCTGCTCGACTCTCTTCACCATGGACATCTACCGCAAACTGCACCCGGGCGCCACCCAAAAGACCTTGGTTCGGGTCGGAAGGCTTGCGACGATGGTCATGGTGGGGTTGGGAATTCTTTGGATTCCAATTCTGCGGGGCTTTTCGGCCTCACTTTACCAATACCTGCAAAACGTGCAGGCCTACATTGCTCCACCCATCACCGCCGTGTTTCTTTTGGGCATATTCTGGCGGCGGATCAATGGAGCGGGTGCCCTCAGCGCCCTGGTGGCCGGATTCTTGGTGGGCATGTCCAAGCTCCTGGCGGAGGTGTTCCGGGGAAGCTTGAGCGGAGTGGCTCTTTGGTATGCCGACGTGAACTTCCTTTACTTTGCTCCGTTCCTGTTCGCCTTCTCGATCGCGGTGATGTTGGTGGTAAGCCTGCTGACCGAAGAACCCCCCGTGGAGAAACTGAAGGGTCTTACCTACAGCACCACGGTGGCCGAAGACAAGATGAAATCTCGGTCCAGTTGGAACTGGGTGGACGTGGTTCACACCGTCATCATCCTGAGCATCATTGCTGCAGTGATGATCTACTTCTCTCCCCTGGGTGTAGGCGGATAAGCGGAAGCCGCGAATCAGCAGAAGTAGATGCGTTGGGGCCGGTGGACGTCGCCGGCCCTTCGCCGTTGCAGCACTCGCCGGAGATTGACCCCCGGGAAGGGCTTGGTCCCTTTCACCGTTCCGTCCTTGTTGAGAAGCCTGAGAATGAGCTCGTGCGGGGGCGCATTCCGGAAGTGCCGTAACTGGAAGGACGGGCAGCTTCTTGAGTAGGGTGTCTCGCTTTGGGCGGAGCCCGCGATATTATCGATGCATGCCGCTACGGGGGCATCGGGCGTCTACCGCTTGGCCAACTGATCTTCCCCCATGACCATGTCGGCTTCGTGAGCTTGGACGATCTCTTTTATCCGCTCAATGACCTCCGGATGTTGGGAAGAGATATCGTATTGCTCTTCCGGATCTTCTCCCAAATGGAATAAGAGCGGAGGATCGTGGTGGGTTTCCTCTTCTCTCGTTCCGGTGTAGACCGGTTTGGTAATGAAATGCGCCTTGAACTGTCCATGGCGGACGGCGTAAAGCTTCGATTCCCGGTAGAAAAACATGGCCTGCCGTGGGCTTTCCCCCGTGCCGAACAGGACGGGGGAGAGGTCGTATCCATCCATTTGTCGGTCTGTCGGAACACTCACCCCGGCCAGGGAGCAGAACGTGTTCATGAGATCGAGGGTGGAACCCATCTCCAAAACGGTCCCGGGTCGGAGCCTGCCGGGCCACCAGAAGACGGTCGGTTCACGCATCCCGCCTTCCCAGGTAGTGCCTTTGCCCTCCCGCAGCAGACCTGCGGAGCCGCCATGTTGGGCAAACGTCAGCCACGGCCCGTTGTCCGAAGTGAAAACCACCAGTGTATTCTCCGCGATGCCCAACTCCTGCAGCCGTGCGACAACACGTCCGACTCCGTAGTCGATTTCCTCCACCACATCGCCGTATAAACCTCGCCGACTCTTGCCGAGAAAGTCGTCCGAGGCAAACAGGGGGACGTGGGGAAAGTTGTGCGCCAGGTAAAGGAAGAACGGCCGATCGCGGTTCTCTTCGATGAATCGAACGGCCTCGTCGGTGTAGCGTCGCGTGATCGTCCGTTGGTCGGCTGGACGCTCCACAATCGTAGCGTCGCGCATCAGCGGCACGTTGAAGTCTTCGATTCTGGGCTGGAGAAATACTTCCCTGACCGGACGTCCTGGGACTCGATCCATGTCGTTCGAGTAAGGGATACCGAAGTAAGAATCGAAGCCGTGCCGGGTGGGTAGATACGGAGGGAGGTGCCCTAAATGCCATTTGCCGATGCACGCGGTGGCGTAATCTCGAGTTTTCAGCGCTTCGGCAATGGTGATTTCGGAGGCGGGCAGCCCACCCCGGGAGTCGGGGTACAGCACCCGATGGACCGGACTCATCATTCCGTTGCGGACCGGCAGGCGTCCGGTGAGAAGGGCCGCCCGGCTCGGAGTGCACACGCTCGCGGCGGCGTAAAAGTTGGTCCACTTTTGGCCCTCGGTCGCCAGTCGGTCAAGGTTCGGCGTCCGAATCGTCGGATGTCCGAACACTCCGAGGTCACCGTAACCGAGATCATCAGCAAGGATGACGACGAAGTTCGGCAAGATCGGAGGGGACTGGGGTTCTTCCGGTCTGCAACCTCCGAAGCCGAAACTTACGATGAGTAAAAGGAGGAATCGGCGATATGGAATGTTCATGGTAGTTCCTTGTTTCGGGAGCGAACGAGCCTATCCTACTCCGCAGGAAGGAACATTGGGGAGGCAGTGGGAACACGCGGCAACGAACCGTCCTACGCCGTGCTCGGTACGAGTGCCTTTTCCGGCTCGCTTCGGCGGCGGCATCAAGCAGATTCTCTCCGGACAGCGCGGCGAACTTGCTCCGGTCCCACGGTCAGCTGACGGGAATCTCTCAGTGCTTTTCTTGTTGCTCTACAAGTTAGGCAAGCTCTCCGGTGTAGCCCGATTGACCGAAGGCGGCCGGTGTTATAGGTTCTCGCTCCGTGTCCTGGAGGAAACCAACCTGTCGGCTGCATCTCCCGACTCGAGTTCTGTTCCTTGCTTTCTTCGTTGTTTCCTTGGTTTTCGCGGCTTGCCGCACTTCCTCCGACGTCCTTGTCATCAAACTCGGTCATGGGCTGGACCGGAAGCACTCAGTCCACGCGGCGATGGAATTTATGGCCCGCCGGGTGAGCGAAGTATCGGGAGATACCATCCGCATTGAGATTTACCCCAGTGAGCAGCTAGGTACCGAGCGACAGTGCCTGGAGCTCCTGCAGATCGGGAGTCTGGGCATGACCAAGGTCTCGGCGGCGGTCCTGGAGGGTTTTGTTCCCTCCTTCCGGGTGTTCGGCATCCCATACCTGTTCCGTGACGACGAACACCGGTTCCAGGTCCTGGAGGGACCCATCGGTCGAGAGATCTTGTTGTCCGGTGAACCTTACTGGCTTAGGGGACTTTGCTTCTTTGACGCCGGCAGCCGAAGCTTTTACACCAAGGACCGGCCCATCCGGAAACCTGCCGACCTCCGCGGCTTGAAGATTCGGGTGCTGGAAAGCCCGAATTTTATCCGCATGGTACAGCTTCTTGGGGGATCGCCTACCCCGATTTCATGGGGAGAGTTGTATACCGCACTGCAGCAAGGGATCGTCGACGGAGCCGAGAACAACCCGCCGTCGTTCTATCTTTCCAACCACTACCAAGTCTGTCGCTACTATAGCCTTACGGAACACACGGCCAGTCCCGACGTGCTTCTGATAGGAACGCGGCTCTGGAGACGGCTTACTGAACACCAGCAAGCGTTGCTGGAGGCGGCCGCCCGCGAGGCTGCCGAGTACCAGAAGCAGCTGTGGCGTGAATCGACGGAGGAGGCGATCAGAGCGGTTCGTGCAGCCGGCGTCGAGATTATCGCTCCCGACAAGGAACCGTTCATGCAGGCCCTGGAGCCGATGGCCGAGGCCTACCGGAACCAGGAAGAGATTTATTCTCTTATCCGGAGGATTCGGGATTTGCGATGAGCGTTGAGACCGTTCGCCGACGGGTGACTCAAGCCTTGGAATGGTTGCTGGTTCTGCTCATGGGAATCATGGTCCTTAACGTTCTGTGGCAGGTATGGACCCGGTTTGTTCTACGGCATCCCAGTTCCTACACGGAGGAGCTGGCCAGATATCTGCTGATCTGGCTCGGTTTGCTGGGAGCCGCCTACGGGGTCGGCCGACGTGTGCACCTGTCCATCGATCTGGTCCCGACTCGCCTTCCCGGGCGCCACAGACTCCGGTTGGAACTCCTCATTGAGCTGCTGGTGTTCCTGTTCGCCGTCTCCGTGCTGGTGGTCGGTGGAGCCAGGCTGGTTTCGATGACCCTCTTTCTAGGACAGGTTTCGGCCGCATTGCAGGTCAAGCTGGGGTATGTCTACTTGGCAATCCCGTTATCGGGCTGCGTGATCGCCTTTTTCAGTACCTTGTCGGCCTGGGAGAAGGGAAAGAAGCTACATGCGACGTCCGAGGAAGAGCGGAATGACGAGTCGGCGGGAGGGCGACGGGCGTGAACTGGGCGGAGGTGGCCGTTCTCCTGGTGAGTTTTGTGCTGTTTCTAGGGCTTGGCGTTCCCATCGCCTTCTGCATCGGCCTCAGTGCGGGGCTGACTTTGCTCGTCGGGGTGGACGTCTTACCGGCGGTGACCACGTTGGCCCAGCGGATCGCCACGGGACTGGACTCGTTTGCTCTCTTGGCGATCCCTTTCTTTGTTTTGGCGGGTCAGCTGATGAATCGGGGCGGCATCGCCCGGCGGCTTATCAACTTCTCGAGGAGTCTTCTGGGAATGCTGCCCGGTGGACTCGCCTACGTTCACATTCTCGCCGCCATGCTTTTCGGAGCGATTGCTGGATCAGCGGTGGCGGCGGCGTCGGCTGTCGGTGGAATGCTGGGTCCCCGAATGCGGGAAGCCGGATACGACCGGGATTTCGCTGCCGCGGTGAACATCACCTCAGCCACGACGGGACTGTTGATTCCTCCCAGCAACATCTTGATCGTTTACTCGTTGGCCGGCGGAGGGGTTTCGATCGCGGCGTTGTTCATCGCGGGCTATCTTCCCGGGTTCCTGGTGGGGGTTCTTCTGATGGCGGTGGCCGGGTGGAGCGCTATCCGGAAAGGCTATTCCGATGCGATACCTTGGGAGGGAAGAAAGGTTTTGAGAGACTTTGCCGACGCGCTGGCCAGCCTCTTTCTCATCGTCATCGTCATCGGGGGTATTGTCGTCGGTGTTTTTACGGCCACGGAGGCCGCCGCCGTGGCGGTGGCGTATGCGTTTATCCTTTCCGTACTCATTTACCGGGAGATCTCCTGGCGAGAGTTGCCCCAGATCTTGCTGTGGTCGTCCACTACCACGGGAGTGGTGATGATTTTGATTGGAACCTCCATGGGGATGTCGTGGGTGATGGCGTATGAGAATATCCCTCAGACGTTGACGGCCGCCCTGATTTCTCTGGCCGGCGGAAGCGAGATCGGCATCCTGCTGATTATCAATGCGGTCCTCTTGCTGGTGGGGACGGTGATGGATATGACGCCGGCGGTGCTGATCTTTACACCGATCCTGCTGCCGATCGTCACCGAGCTGGGTATGGATCCTATTCATTTCGGCATCGTAATGGTGTTGAATCTTTGTGTCGGCCTGTGTACCCCACCGGTGGGCAGCGTACTGTTCCTGGGAACCCAGATAGCCGAGACGTCGATTGAGCGCGTGATACGTCCGTTGTTTCCTTTCTTCGCTGCGATGCTCGCGGCTCTGCTGTTGGTTACCTTCATCCCCGAGATCAGCCTTTTTCTGCCCCGAGCGTTCGGTTTGCTGTAAATGCCGTTCGCCCCGTAGCCTTCCGGAATTTACAGGAGAGCTCCCGGGTTCATGCGGCGGGTCTTAGTTTCAGACTCCGATTCCGTAGGCGGTGGACGTCCATAGAATCCGTCGCCGATCCTGGTTATGCCGGCGTGGAGTGGAAACTGTGACTTCGAGGAATTTCCCCGCGAACGCCGGATGAACCGGTCGGGAATTGCATTGCCTCCTTCTACCATCCTTATGCGGGTTAAGGCACAATGGAAGGACTTCAAGGTACGGAAAGGAGACACAGATGAGTCATGGATTGACGCGCCGAAACTTCCTTGCCTGGACCGCCGCTACGGTCGCCGGTCCTTCCCTGTTTGCCGGATCTACCGGCGGCAGGCGAATGAAGATCAGCCTGAATTGCGGAGCTCTCGGCATCCGAGTTTCCTTTTTGGAAGCCGTCGAACTGGCGACGCGTTACGGGTTTGAAGCCGTCACACCCGATGTTGGAGCCTTGGTCTCGATGAGCGATGCGGAGATTGACGAATTGAAACGGCGCCTGGCCGACCACGGCCTTGTCCTTGGAGCCGCGGGACTTCCTGTCGAATTTCGCAAAGACGCAGACACCTTTCGTTCCGGCCTCGAACAACTGCCCCGGGCGGCCGAGGCTTTGAGAAGAGCAGGCTGCAACCGAATGGGAACATGGATCCTGCCGGGTAGCGCCGAGCTCACCTATTTGCAGAACTTCCGCCTACATACGGAGCGCCTGACGGCGATTGCGGGCGTTTTGGACGATCACGACATCCGTCTGGGGCTCGAGTATGTCGCTCCCAGAACTTCCTGGGTGACCCAGCGGTTTCCATTCATCCGGACGATGGCCGAGACGAAGGATCTGATCCGGGAGATAGGCCGTGCGAACGTTGGGGTTATGCTTGACAGCTGGCACTGGTGGCACGCCGGGGAAACGGAACAAGACATTCTCAGTCTGCGGAATGAGGAGGTTGTCGCAGTTGATTTGAACGACGCTCCGGAGGGAATTCCAAAAGAAGAACAGGTCGATTCGAAGCGGCGTCTGCCCGCCGCCACGGGCGTCATTCCACTGAAGGAATTCCTAGGCGCTTTGGTGCAGATCGGGTATGACGGCCCCGTCCGTGCGGAGCCTTTTGACGACTCGCTGGCTAGGCTGCGACCGGAGGAAGCCGTGGCGGAGACGGCCGAAGCCATGAAGCTGGCTTTCGGCCTGATCGGCGGCTAAGGATGTCGTGGATGCCTGGGGGAGCCTCTGCCGACGGCGACGCTGCGCAAAGAAATCCGGTCAGGAACACAGGAGGGACCAACATGGGTTTTCGAGTTGATTTGGGTTTGCCGGTTCTGGGAATGGGCATGCTGTGGCTGGGAGGGTGCGGAGTGGCGTCGGAAACGGGTCCGTTGTTCGAGAAAGCACAAGACGTGGGAGCTGTTTCGTTGGAAGGCCGCACCTCGTACGACGCGCAGACGGAAACATACGTCCTGACGGGCTCCGGAGCGAACCTCTGGGGCTCGGAAGACGCCTTCCACTTCGCTTGGACAAAGAGACGCGGGGATCTTCGCCTTCAGGCCGAAGTCAGTTTCGATCCAGGTGGAGACGAGGCCCATCCGCACCGGAAAGCAGGTTGGATGATTCGAGACTCTCTCGACGACGCCGCCGTGTACGCGGACGTTGCGGTACATGGGGACGGGTTGGTGAGCTTGCAGTTCCGCCGGCGGCCGGGTGGGGAAACGGAGGAAATCCAGGCCGCTACTTCCAGCCCTCGGCTGGTCCGCCTAGAACGCACGGGTGACGTCGTAAGCCTCTGGGTTACCGGCGAGGACGGACATGAGGAGTCCGTCGGAGCCATTCTCCTACAACTCCCTGAAGAGCCTTATGTCGGGTTGTTTGTCTGCTCGCACCAAGACGACCGCCTCGAGACCGCGCGTTTTTCCTCCGTAGCGTTGGAAAGCCGGATTCCTCAAGAAGGGGAGGAACGGATAGTGGAGAGCTCGCTCGAGGTCATGGAGCTCGAAACGGGTCGTCGGAGTGTAGTCTACCGTGCTCAGGAGCACTTTGAAGCGCCCAACTGGTCGCGGGACGGCGGCTACTTTCTCTTCAATCAGTCGGGTCGCCTCTACACCTTGCCGGTGACAGGGGGAACGCCCACCTTGTTGGATACCGGGTTCGCCGACCGCTGTAACAACGACCACGGGTTTTCGCCGGACGGGGAATGGTTGGCCGTCAGCCACAGTCCGGAGGACGTATCATTGATTTATGTCCTTCCCGCCACCGGCGGAACACCCCGGCAGGTCACGGAGAAGGGCCCCTCATATTGGCACGGCTGGTCGCCGGAGGGCGAGACCCTGGCATACTGTGCGGAACGGGACGGCGAGTTCGACATCTATACGATTCCGGTTTCGGGTGGAAAAGAACGGCGGATCACCCAGGCCGTCGGACTGGACGACGGTCCCGACTATACCCCGGACGGCCGTTACATTTACTTTAATTCCGTGCGAACGGGGCTGATGAAGATTTGGCGGACGACGCCGGACGGCAAGATCCAACAACAAGTCACATTCGATACGATGTGGGCGGACTGGTTTCCTCATCCCTCACCCGACGGAACCCAAATCATCTTTCTGTCCTACGATCGAAGCGTCCAAGGGCATCCACCCAACCAAGAGGTCGTGTTGCGAATGATGCCGCTCGAGGGTGGTGAGCCCCGAATCGTGGCTCGGCTGTTCGGAGGGCAGGGAACCATCAATGTTCCCTCCTGGTCGCCCGATTCTCGCCGGGTAGCCTTCGTCAGCTATCGCCTGGTCCTGCCGAGGTGGTAGAGAGCTGCATCCGGCTGGAGGTGGGTGTGATGCAGCTTCCCACCTCACACCTCCAACCAGAGTTTTATCGCAAAGAGAACCATGGTGACGGTGACCACCTTGCGGAGCCACTCGTGTCCCTTTAGAACGGTGAGGCGGACTCCCCACAAGCCACCGATGGTCGTACCCAGGGCGAGAGAGAGGCCCGGCCGCCAAGCGATCCGTCCGTACCGGATAAACACTGCCAATGACAGAATTGTCACCAGAAAAATCAACAGAACCTTGAGGGCGTTGCCGCGGACTAAGTCGAGTCCGGCCGCCGTCGTCAACGCCAGAATCAAGAATCCGACGCCGGCCTGGATGAACCCACCCACCAGGCCGACGGCGAAGTACCCGGCGGCAAAGAGAAGCAGGCTCGGACCCCGTGACGAACGTGAACGGCCGGAGACCGTAGGCTGACGAGCGAAAAACATCCATACGGCGAGCGCCAGCATGAATCCAGCCAGCCATCGCTGAAAAGCGCTATCTGAGACCACTAGGGCTAGTTCGACTCCGACCCAACTTCCGAGAAGCGCCGGGGGGATACCCCAAAGTCCCTCACGCGGGATGTCCACCGCCCTACGCCGAAACTCCAGCACGGCTCCCAGGTTTTGGCACAGGACGCCGACCCGGTTGGTGGCGTTGGCGATCCCGGGCGGCAAACCGAGGAAAATTAGCGCCGGAAGGGTCAGGAAAGAACCTCCGCCGGCGAGCACGTTCAGGGCACCGGCCGCCAGGCCGACCAGAAAAATCACTCCGCTGTCAAGCCAGCTCCACGCTACCAAGGATTTCTTTCCTTCGTTGTACCGAAACGCCGTCCCTTCATAAGAATCGCCGCATCGGAACTCGCCAACGTCCGCAGCCCGCTCGCCGCCGCCTCAGAAGCGGAACCGGCTCTGCCCTCCCTCCCGGCCGACTAATTCCACGGTCCGACTGATCCGGCGGTCTCCCCGATAGTAGACGAATTCCATCATCTCGCCCGGCCGTTTGCCTTCGACGATGCGCGTGATGTCGCGTACCTGGCGAACCGGCTGTCCTCCCATCTCAACCAGAACATCCCCCCCGATAATGAGAGGAACATTCCCCAGCCATACACGGCGGTTTCCTCCTTGGATGCCGGCGGCGGCCGCCGAACTGCCTTCGGCGACCTGTTCCACCAAGACACCTTCCGTAACCGGAAGTTCGAGCAGCTGGGCCAAGCGCGGGGTCACCGTGCGGGCCCGAACGATCCCGATCCAAGGCCGTTGCACATAACCATATTCCAGGAGGTCCGGCAGGACACGTGCTATGGTGGCGACCGGAACGGCGAACCCCACACCCGCATATTCCCCGGTTGCCGAAAGGATAGCCGTATTGATTCCTATTACCTCTCCTCGGCTATTCAGCAGCGGACCTCCGCTGTTGCCGGGATTGATGGCCGCATCGGTCTGGATCAGGTTGTCAAGAACTCCGCTCTCGGTTTCGAGACTACGCCCGAGCGAGGAGACCACACCAGTGGTCAGGGTGCGTTCCAAGCCGAAGGGGTTCCCAATGGCGAGAACTCTCTGGCCCACAAGGAGATCACCGGCGTCGGCAAACACAGTGGGACGGCACTTGCCCGGCGGGCAGTCTATCTTCAGTAGAGCAATATCGGTGATCGGGTCCATTCCGACAACCTCCGCATCCACTGTAGACTCATCGAACAGAGTTACTTGCACCTGTCGTGAGTCCTGGATGACGTGATGATTCGTCAGGATATGGCCTTGATCGTCCACGAAGAAACCGCTGCCGGTCCCACGCTGGGGAACGACTTGGAGAAAGAAATTTAGGGCCAGCCGTGTGCTTGTGACATTCACAACGGATTGGCTCATCTCGCGATAGATTTGGACGTTGATCTGTTCCTCCGGGGTCAGCTTCTCAACTTGGGGGGCGGATGAAACTTCTTTGTTCACACCGGCCCTGGAGGTTTGGTTGACCGCCTGCGCGGGAGGCGGCGGAGTCGACCAATATCTGCCGACCGAAACGATCACCGCCGCCAGACAAGCACTGATCAAGGTCACCCAGAACAGCTCACGGAATCGCATCAGATTCTCCTTCTTCTTCAAATGCTCCGGGCGTGTCCGACACGCTCCACGGGTGTGAGGATTCTATACCGGTGCCCGGTAGCGTGGGGAACTGAAGACCCGAAGACAAGTTTGGCGGGTCCTCTGCAGCTCATCGATGCTCCTGGTGCGGGTGGAAGCACCATAGAAGTACGCTGCCGAGCGCGGTGGCCGTCGCCGAAAGGCCGAGAACCCCCGCGTATCCATGATGAGCAAACAGCAACGACGAGACCGCGATCGCGGTGGCGATTCCCGCCTGAGAAAAAGTGTTGCGTACCGCCAAGTACGTTCCTCGTGCTTCCATGCCGAGCACTTCGCTCTGCAAGGTTTGCAAGGCGGTCTGCCGGATCGCCACCAGGATTCCGACCAGGAAGGTAAGCAGGAACACGAAAGGCCAAGAACCTGCCGCGAGGATCAGAAGCAAGGGAACGATCAAGGCCGTGTTGGCTGCAAGGAACACATTCTTTCGGGTCCACCGATCACTCCAGATCCCCGACAAGGGGCTGGCGCACATGGCGGCGATCCCTGAAACAGCAAAAACTCCCGAGATTCCTCGTGCACTCAAGCCGAATCGCTGAGAAAGATACGGAGCAATATAAGTAAGAAACGCAAGGGTTCCGCCGGAAATGAAGAAGGAGACCAGTAGAGGATGGAAAAGCTGCGGCTTCTTCCAGAGAAGCTGTAGGGGATCGAAATAGGAACCGGACGGGTTGGGGGAGATCGGTACCAAATAGCCGGTGAAATACAGTAACAGCAGTGCGGTAAGACTCTCGCCAAGGAAAACGACTCGCCAGCTCCAAAGGTCTGCCACCGTCGCGCTCAGGGGGATCCCGACGACTAAGGCGGCGAAGTAAGCCGAAACAACGAGTCCCATGGCTCTGCCCCGATAGGTGTAGGGAACAGTGTCTCCGATTTGGGCGGCTACGGCGGCGGAAAGCATTCCCCCGGCGATTCCGGCCAGGGCCCGTAAACCGAGTAAACCGATGTAGGTTTCTATCCGGCTTGTCCCCAAAGCGGTCAATGCCAGCACGACGAGAGCGACCCGGACCGACCGTACTCGACCCCAGCGATCGAGCAAAGGACCGAAGAAGAAATTCAACACGGCCGCCGACAACGCATAGGCCGAGAAAACCAGCCCCAAGCGCTCAACACTCGTGCCAAGGTCCTGCTGGAGAACGGGGAGCAAAGGAATGAGTACCTGGTTGTCCACCGAAGCCACGAATAGAGCTCCGAAGAGAACCGGTATTTGGCGATAGGTCGAGTATCCCGTCATTGCGTTTCGCTTAAGGCATCGAGCACGAACTCCATCAGTAAGGCATCCTCCGTTGGATTGTCGTAGTAGCCCTTGCGACGTCCGGTGTAGCGAAAGCCCGCCGATTCGTACAGCCTCCGTGCCGCGTGATTGGACGCTCGGACTTCCAGACGACAGCGGCGACAGCCCACTTTCCGGCTCTCGTCGAGGAGATCGTCAAGCAACTTTCGCCCCCATCCACGACCTTGATGTGCGAGGCTGACCGCGATCTCGAGCAGCTCCACCTCGGGAGGCAGCAGCAGAGCCTGGCAGAATCCGATCGGCTCACCGTCGAGTTCCAATACCATGTTGCGAAAGCCCGGCTGATGAAGGCTCCGCCGAAACGATTCTGCAGCTTCCGGTGCAAATCCGGCCTCGGAGCGCAGAGCCTCGATTCGGCAGTAGTCGGCGTCATGAGCGTGGCGGATCGAAACGTGCTTGTTCGGCATCGGAGGCGCGAAGATAGTTGGCTCTAAGTTCTTCCGCCGTAGAGGCTTGTCCCCGGACGAAACGTTCGTAGGCCAGGCGACACAACTCCGGCAGAATGGTGTTGTCGGTTCGCAGGATACGATCGTGCGGTCTCAAGGCGGCGAGGGTTGAAGCGTACATTTGGGTTCCGTCTCCGACCCAAGCAAAGCGCTGGGCCGGCAAGCGACGAATCCACTCGGCGGGAGGCGCCGCCTGTTCCGGCAGGATGGGTCTGGCCTCGGTTTCAGAGACTTCGTAGGCGCCGCCGAAGATCTGCTGTCTTCGCGCGTCCATCATGACGGCGATGCGCCGGTGAAAGTGACGAAAGCGGAACGCCAGCGCCTCCAAGGTGGACAGGGCGACGGCCGGTCGCTCCAAGCTTTGGGCGAAACCCTTGACGGTGGCCAACCCGATGCGGATCCCGGTGAACGAGCCGGGACCGGCGGCAACGGTGAAGCCGTCGATTCGATCGAGCGACAAGCCGAACTCGCCGATCAGCAGATCGACGTAGCGGAGGATTCGTTCCGAGTATTCGAGAGGCTGCTTGATCAGTATCAACCCAACCAGCTCGGCGTTGCGGGCCAAGGCTACGCCTCCGCTGTTGGTTGCCGTATCCAGGGCCAGTAAATACATGGACCAACAGCTTACCTCAAAAGCCGGCAGGCGCCGCAGAAGCGTCGCAACTTTTCGGGGGTGATCGTTATAGTAGTTGAGAACACGTAAAGGAGACAACGACATGGTCAATCGAGTGTTTCTGATTGGAAGGTTGGGCAGGGATCCGGAAACGCGCCACACACAAAACGGAACGGCGGTTGCCAATTTCACGTTGGCGACGAACGAGCGCTGGGTTGACAGTCAGGGAAACCGTCAGGAACGCACCGAGTGGCACAATATCGTGGTGTGGGGCAAGTTGGCGGATATCTGTTCTCAGTATCTCCGGAAAGGGCGACTGGTGTTCATCGAAGGGCGGCTGCAGACCAGGGAGTGGGAAGACCGGGACGGGAACAAGCGGAGAACCACGGAAATCGTCGCCTCGAATATGCAGATGTTGGAATCCCGATCGTCTGGAGGCGACGTATCCTCTCTGGAGCGGGAAGAACCGCTGGAAGTCAGCATGACGGATGACGACATCCCGTTCTAACGCCGGGAGGGGGTGACGACCTCCCAGGCGGGTCTGGGGTCGCCGAGGTTCCGGGGGGACTCGGCAATCGGGCGGATTCCGAGGCGTCTCGTTCGGCGTGCCGCGTTTTCCGTGGCGCACCCCGCATACCCCGTTCGGCCGGGTGGCGGGGGGCTGAGACGGTCCGTAGGGCGGGCGCCCTTGAGGGTGTTACAAGGGGGCTCGGTCGGCCGACCGTCCTTCAGGTATTGTGGTACGGATTTCTAAAGTGCCGATCAGGAGCAGGCCCTTGCCGCCAGTCGGGATACTTGAGACACCCTTATCCTTGCTTGTTGCGTTTTCGGGTACGGGGTGCGGCGTATTGCACGGCTCGTCCCCCCGTGCCGCCTGTAGCGTCGACATACGTGGAAGCGGAATTTCCGCTTCGGAATGCGGCGCCCCCGACGGAGTTTTGGAGTCGGCTTGCCGAACGCTCCGTACGGCGCACAAGGTACGACGTACAGGGAGGTGTTTACAGCCAAGGGAGGGCCGACCTCCCTCGGCCTGCCCTTCAGAGTGGGCTACCCACCCGCGCAGTCCTGGACGGCTGCGACGGCCGTTTTTCCGGTCCGGCAGATTTTCCGCGGGATGGGGAACGAGGCACTCGGATTCGTGCGCCGCGCCAACTACGCAGCCGATCCAGGGCGTTCGCGCTTGTTTTGGGCTGAGCTGGGCGAGGACGAGACCTCTTGGGCTTCGGGTATGGAACATCTTGTGGCGTTCCCCGGGCCTCGTGTGACTCGGGTTCTTTTCGCCGGTTTGTCGGGAAAACGGATGACCTGTGTACGTAGCAGGATTTGTTCCCTATCCTGTCTCGTTACATGCAAGATGCCGCGTGCGCAGCGCATCAGGCGTACCGCCTGACCGAAGGCAATCGCCATTTCCCTGAAACGTGAAACTCGGAACGTGAAACCCCGATCGGTCTTCCACCAAACCCGCAATCGCCGGCAGCCCGGCACGTCCCGTACAGCGTTCCGGGTGAAAGGTACGGCGCCGGTGGCGTCCGCTTCAAAACCCGGCCGACCGGGTAACGCCGTACCCGGTACGACGTGGCGCGGCCGCAGGCCGAGAGGCCGGTGGCACGTGGGTAACCTCACGGCGCGGTGAGCTGTTTCAGCTCCGCCTCGGCAAGAGCGGCTTCCTGGCTTTTCGGATACAGTTTCCGCAGACGCTCGAAGACTTGCTTGGCCTCCTCCAGTCGTTGCTGTTCCAGGAGGACCCGTCCTTTCTTGTAGTACGCCACCGGGGCCTTGTCTCCTTTGGGGTATAGGTTGATAACCTGATCAAAGGCCTGTAACGCGAGATCGATGCGTCCTTGCTGCAGATAGCTGTCACCCAAATAATAGGCCGCGTTGTCGGCGAACTCGTGATCGGGAAACTTGCTGAGAAAGTCCTGGAATCCGGCGATCGCCAGCGCGTAGTTACCGATCAAATAGTCGTTGTAGGTGGCGCTGTAGACCCGGTCCGGCTCAAGTTCAGCCTCCGCTCCCCCCGGGGGCGTGCGCAGAGTCTGAACCTGCAGTCGGCTTTCGTTCACCTCGCGTAGCACCGCTGCAATGCGGTTGTTCGTCTCGTCCAGTTTGAGGGAGAGGGTCTGCACGTCTTCCCTCAGCTCGGCCAAGCCTTGTTGCAGGTTGGCGAATCCTTGTCCGGATCCTCGCACTTCCTTTTGTAGGTCTTCCAGCAGTACACGATTGTGCCCGGATTGGTCGTTGAGTTGCTCCAGCAAGGAAACCAGTGAGCCTTGCTTCTCATCAACTCCCTTTTGAAGTAATCGAATCTGCTCTTGAAGCTGCAAGATATCGCTTTGCAGCCGGATGATTTCTTCTTTCGTGCCCGCCGAGAGGGACCCGACCAGAAAGCTTGCCGTCAGCAGAATCGGAAACCAAAGCTTCATTCGGTGCATTAGGATCCTCCAAACAAATAACTACGTTCCATTATAGCTTCGAGGATCCCGCCTCCGGTCGGCTCCCCCGGCGTGACCGCTCACTGAACCACGAAATGAGCCCGACGATTGAGTCGCCAAGCCGACTCATCGTGTCCGAGCGCAAACGGGCGTTCCTCGCCATAGGAAATGGTCTCTATCCGGTCGGGACTGATACCCAGCTGAACCAGGTAGTCTCGGGCGGCACGGGCGCGCCGGTCTCCCAGAGCCAGGTTATACTCCTCGGTTCCGCGCTCGTCACAATGGCCCTCGATGATGATGCGGGCGTTAGGATAGCGCCGAAACCACCGGCTGTTCTCCTCCAAGATCGCCTTCGCCTCATCAGTCAGCTCGGAGCTGTCATACGCGAAAAAGACCGGCCGAATCAGCCCTTCGTCAATGGCTTTCCGCAAGGCTTGGACGTCGCTCTCCTCGATCTCCCCCGTAGGTTCGCCCCGAACCACCGTCACCCGAGCGCTCGCTTGAGCTTCACCTCCCGGTCCGATAGCTCTTGCCGTGTAGGTAGTCGACTCGAGCGGTGTAACGGTTACGCTGCCACGAGAAGCAACGTTGCCGACGCCGTTGTCAATTACGACACTATCCGCGTTTTCCGCCTCCCACGTCAGCGTCGACTGTTCGCCCCGCCGAATCGTCGTGGGGGAAGCCGAAAGTTTGACCTCCGGTGCGGGGTGCGAGACTTCGGCCGGCGCTGTCGGAGCGGGTCTGGCCGTCGGCGCCTGCGCGACGGTTCTCGGCTTCTTCTTGCAGCCGGCCGGAGCAAGAATGCCCAATAGCAGAATCAGCAAGAACACAAGACGACGGGTTTGCTTCATGTAGGTCCTTCTCCTTGTCGACAACATTTTCGCCTCAGGGTTGGTCTGCCAATTGTAGAAGGTTGAGGGTCTCGAGGCCAGCCCTCACTGGAAAAACACTTGCAACGACTCTGTGGTGGGAAAACGCGTCTCTGGCATAGTGAGAAATTCTCTTTCATTTCAGCGGGAAGCGTTCGGATTGGTGGCAGCTTCCGTTTCCGGCTGAACCTGGTAGGGCATCCAGGCCGGACTCTCATTGGCTCCGTACGCCGTAACCTGTCTCAGGTTCTGTCCGTCTACGTTCATGATAAAGATCTGCTTACTACCGGTTCGTGTACTCTGAAACGCCACGTGCCTGCCGTCCGGAGACCAATGCGGACTCTCGTAGCTCCCAGTGCCGCGAGTCAACTGGTGAATCCGGCCGGTCGCCACCTCCACCAAGAAAACGTCGTGTTTCCACTGCTCGGGAGCCTGCCAGGAATACAGGATGAATCGGCCGTCCGGTGACCAATCCGGGCTGTCGCAGTGGCCCCCTTCGGTGATTAGACGCCGCACGTTGGAGCCGTCGGCGTCCATAACCCACACTTGCGGCGACCCGGTGCGGTCGGAAATGAAGGCGATTTGCCGTCCGGTGGGACTCCACGTGGGCGACGTGTCGATCCCCCGACTGTTCGTTATGTTTCTGAGACCCCGGCCCTGTAGATCACTGACGAAAATATCGATGTCCCGACCGGTTGCCGTGCGGGCGGAAAAGGCGATGCGACCGTCGCGCGAGACTGCGGGCGAGGCGGCGTAGTCTACAGGAAGGTTGAGCAATCGGGAGACTCCGTCTACCTCGGCCAATCCCAGACGCCATCGGTTTTCGTTACTGGGTTTCGTGGTAAAGACGATGGTCCGTCCGTCGTGCGCCCATTCGGGGAACTTGTTGATACCGCCGTTGAAAGTTACCTGCCGAGCGTTACCTCCGTCATAGTCCATAACCCAGAGTTCCTTGGAATCTCCGCGTTCTGAGACGAAGGCGATCCGGGTGGTGGCTACCCCCCGCGTGGCTCCGGCCGACAGCTCGTACACCACCTGATCGGCAAACTCGTGGGCAACCCGACGCACCAGCCCCGCTTCCGCGACCCGGTATCTCTTACCCAAGACCTGTTGACGTGTCTTGACGTCGTACGCGTAGGCTTCCACCACGACGGCCGTACTGTCGGCCTGGAGGTTGCCGAACACGACGAAATCGACGTCGAGGTTGGGTCCCTTCCATTCATCGAAATTGAGGTCTTGCGGCTGCCGCAATGGACGCAAAGGATAGAAACTCTTGGAAGGGATGGTGAAGAGAGCGGCGAAACGAAGGTCGTCTTGCAAGGCCTGGTTGAAGACCCCGAGTGCTTCCTGCGTCTCCTGCGTGGCGATAGTCCTGGCCTGAAAATCGACCACCGCCACGCGGGTGGGGGCAGGTTTGGGGAAGATGGTGGCCTCCGGCTCCTGGGCGAGAATCACCCAATGGAAGGCCTGGAAGACGCTAAAGACTACTAGCCCGGCTGTCTTGCTCATGACGTTCTCCATATGGCAAACCTTTGCATCCATTTACCCCACTGGCGGCATCTCCCGCTCATTCCTGGGGATACTCAAAAACCGCGCGAAAGCGGACACTTCGGTGTCGCAATTCCACGGGCAAAGGGGGCAGGGGATCGCTGGCTTGGATGGCCCGGAGCACCGCCAGATCCACCGCCGCCACACCGCTTGACTTCTCGAGCCGGACATCGGTAATCCTCCCGTTCGGCTGGACCACGAATGTGGCTTCGACCTGCACTTTTTCCATCCGCCCCAAAGAGGTCTGCAGCCAGTTCTGCCCCACCCGCTGTTCAACCTGACGGATGTACCAGCTCTCGATTTGACCCGCTTCGCCGGTCCCCGATCCGATGGCGAGGCCACGCCCACTGCCGAATCCCCCACCCGATCCGCCGCCTCCGCCTCGAGCACCCATACCGGGGTCGGATTCCCGAGGGATCAGCCCTGGCTTAGTTTGCTTCGGCTCTTTCTCTTCCCGAGGGGGTCTTCGCCGTGACGGAGCCGGCGGAGGAGTTTCCGGTTTCGGCTCCGGTAACTGACTGAACGTGTTCTCGGTCTCAGGTTCAGCCGTCTCTTTCTTCTCGACCGGGGGCGCCGATTCCGCCCGCGGAGTCACCGGAGGCTTGATCATCCCTGAGCCGCCGCCCAGATCCGCCGCCAGTCCGACCGAAATAAACTCTCCCCGACCCCCACCGGCGCCGCTTCCCAGTTCGAACTCCAGCGGCGACCAGAACCAGTCCAGTCCGAACGTAGCCACCGCCAGAACGACGACGTGCAAAGCCAGGGCCGCCACGAGAGCCGAGCGGTAGCCCCCATCCTGTACCTGACTCGAAAGCAGTCGGCTCATGGTTCGCGCACCTGACCGGGAGTACGGTAGGGCCGCGTCACGAGATTGATCCGCTCGAAGCCCGCCTGACGGACGGCGTCAACTACCGATACGATGGTCTTCCAGCGGACATCTTCGTCCGCCTGGAGAAAGATCGGCTCGGCCCCTTCGCCCACGTCCCGACGAAGCAAATCTCCCAGCTCTTCAAAGTGGATGAGCTGGGACCCGTAAAAGAGCAATTCCTCCCGACTGATGGTAATCACGGCCCGTTGCTCCGGATCGACGGCCTGCACGGTGCGGGTTTGCGGTAATTGGACCTCGATACCGGTCTGCAGGATGGGAGCCGTGACCATAAAGATGATCAGCAAGACCAAAACGACGTCCACGAGAGGCGTCACATTGATCTCCGACATCGTCGGCTGAGTGCCGCCAGTTCCCAAAGGCATGCTCATGCAAACCGCCCCTTATTCCCTATTGTCGCTCAATCCTATGGCTTCTGTGCGTCCAAAGAACGTACGGTACGGTCGGAACAAAACTCCCGGCCGACCTGCCGCGGCTATGATCTCCGGTACATACCTTGCGGCTATCCAAAGCTTCGCTCCACGAGGTTCATGAACTCCGCCGCAAAATCGTCCATTTCCGCGCCGAACTGCCGCAGACGGGCGATGAAGTGGTTGTATCCGATCACCGCAGGAACAGCCGCGAACAATCCGGCGGCCGTCGCCACCAAGGCTTCGGAGATGCCCGGTGCTACGGCCTGGATCGTCGTGGGACCACCCTCTCCCAGGCCGCGGAAGGCGTCGATGATCCCGATAACCGTGCCGAACAATCCGATAAATGGAGTCACCGCACCCGTAGTGCCCAACCAGTTCAACGATCGTTCGAGGCTGAGCATTTCCGCCATGGCCGCTTTTTGCAGAGTACGTTGCAAGGCGGGCAGACCCCGTAGGACCGCCTCTCGCTGTGCTTCCTCCGCAGCCGGCCCGTGGCCATTCACGGCCTCAACCCGCATCATCAGCTCCATGTAGCCGCGCCGGAAAATTCCCGCCAGAGGGGAATACGGAAAATTGTCACAAACCTTGTAGATCTCGGAAAGGCTCAAAGAGTTCTGAAAAGCTTCGTGAAACTCCGTCGACTGCTCCTCCACTTTCCGATACAAACGGTATTTCTGAACCATGATGGTCCAGGAAAAGATCGAAAACGCCGCCAGGACCAGCAGCACGAGCTGTGCCACCGGCCCGCTGTGCGTTACCAACGACCAGAAACCGCCGAAGTCTGCCGCCAACAACTGCAACGCCGTCACTCCCTTTTCTGGTGTACGAAACCGTGTGAACCAGGCCCTTTGCCCCGCTCTCGGGCGCGCCCCGTCCCTGACTCGGCCTAGCGTCCCGGGATCCTCGCACCAGGCCGTCAGCATGACCGGCCGTCCCCGATTGTACCCGAACCCCCTGATCGGTAGTATGTGCAGAGGCCCTGAACCTGTGCTCGCGGGGCCGGACTTCCCTATGTTGACCTATCTCAAAATCGAGAATTTCGCACTAATTGAACGGTTGGAGCTCGAATTTGGTCCGGGACTCAACCTCATCACCGGAGAGACCGGATCCGGCAAGTCCATCCTCGTCGACGCGGTGGAGCTCTTAGTCGGCGGACGCGCCTCCCAGGAGATGATCCGCCAAGGGGCCGACACAGCACGCCTCGAGGGTGTTTTCCAGGTTGGAGACAGCGTGCCGCTCCGAGAGGCGGCCGCCCGCCACGGTCTCGGTCCATGGGATCCGGACCAGTTGATTATTCGGCGTGAAATCAGCCGGACCTCGGGTAATCGTGTGTTCATCAACGATCGTCTTTGCACCTTGGCCGTGCTTTCCGAGATCGGGTCGGTTCTTGCCGACGTGCACGGGCAGCACAGCCAACAGCTTCTGCTGCAACCCTCACTGCACCTCGAGCTTCTCGATCGCTTCGGAGATTTGGAAGGGAAGCGCGGGACGGTGGCCGAAGCCTTTCACCGCTGGAGGCAGGTGCGGGATCGCCTGGACGGGATTCGGCGTTCCGAACGAGAGCGCCTGCAACGCATCGATTTGCTCCAGTTCCAGTGTCGCGAAGTCGACGAACTTCGGCTGAGTCCCGGTCTGGTAGAGAGCTTGGAAGAAGAGCGCCGTCTTTTGGCCAGTGCCGAACGCCGGTTGGAAGCCGCTCAAGCGGCTTGGTCGGAGCTGTACGAGAGCGATACGGCGGCGGTCGTGATTCTGGAGCGGGTCCGTCGGCTCGTGGAAGAGCTCGCCGGTCTCGACCCGCGTTGCCGTCAGGATGCGGAGGCTCTTGAGAACCTGAAGTACCAGATTGAAGAGGTGGCCTTTCACCTTCGAGAATATGCCGCCGGCCTTGAGTATGATCCGACCCAGCTCGAGCTTCTCGAAGAACGCTTAGACCGAATTGAAAGAATCCGCCGTAAGTACGCGGATTCCATAGAAGAACTGCTTAGCTTGCGGGCCGCGTGGGAGACTGAGCTCTCGCGCCTCGTGCATAGCGAAGAGGAAGCCGCGGAGCTTGAGGAACAGGTGGGAGACCTCGAGAAAGCATACTTTGACGCAGCACGGGCGCTGAGCTCGGCACGTCGCGAAGCGGCCCGCCGGTTAAGCGAGCTGGTGGAAGAGCAGCTGGGCGACCTGGCGATGGCGAAAGCGCGGTTCCAGGTGAGTTTCTCTGAAGCGCCGGAGCCGACTGAGCGTGGTCTGGACGAAGTGGAGTTTCGTTTTTCGGCCAATCCGGGGGAGGAGCCCCGCCCGCTGGTCCGTATCGCATCCGGGGGGGAACTGTCTCGCCTGGCACTGGCGGTCAAGGTACTCATTAGAGAAGGCGACGGCTCCCGCACGTTGGTTTTCGACGAGGTCGATGCGGGTATCGGAGGCCGCACGGCGTCCGCTCTGGCGGAAAAACTCGCTCGAGTGGCGGCCGGTCGTCAGGTTTTTTGCGTCACCCATCTGCCCCAGATCGCGGCCTACGCCCGCGAACATTTTCACGTGGGGAAAGAGATTCGAGAGGGCCGCACGGTGATCCAAGCTCGTCGCCTTTCGCTAGACGAACGCATCGAGGAACTGGCCCGCTTGCTGGCCGGAGAACGGCTCTCGGAGACCAGCCGTCGCCAGGCGCGCGAATTGTTGGAGGCCGCGCAGGCGGTTTGAGAATACCGACGGCGACGATGCCTCAACTTGTCTCGGAAGTGCCTACCGCTTTCTGCGCAAAAAAGACGTACTTCTTCGTAGTCGGGGTCCTCTCGAGCCGGGCGGCTCTCGTGTCGGCCATTGATCCCCGGACCTTTCCGGTAGAATAGATTGAGCATGTTGCGCACCTATTACATCGAAACCCATGGCTGCCAGATGAACGAGCACGACTCGGAGCGTGTGGCGGGGTTGCTGCACCAGCGGGGATTAGTCCAGGTTTTCGACCCGCGGGAAGCCGACCTGTTCTTGTTGAACACGTGTAGCGTGCGTGAGAAAGCCGTCCGGAAGGTTTACAGCCGTCTAGGGGAGCTGCGTGCTCGCAAACGCGAGAATCCTTCTCGCCGCATCGGCGTCCTCGGCTGCGTAGCGCAACAGGAGGGCAGGGAACTACTGCGGAGGGCGCCCCATGTGGACTTCGTTCTGGGTCCGCCGATGTACCATTCTCTGCCCGATTTGCTGGACGACCTCGTCTCGAATGCCCCTCCGCCGGCCGGCGCCGTATTTGCGGCGATCGACGCATCGAAGTTCCTGGAGGATACCGGTCCCGTTCGTCGGTGCAATCATTTCCGTGCGGGCGTGACCGTGATGGAGGGGTGTAACAGACGCTGCAGCTATTGCATCGTCCCTTTTACCCGAGGCATGGAACGCAATCGGCCGGCGGCGTCCATTCTCGAAGAGATCCGCCGCTTGGCCGACGAAGGCTACGTGGAGGTCCTGCTCCTGGGCCAGACGGTGAACGCCTACCGCGATCCCCAGCGTCGCGGCTATCGGTTTGCCGAGCTTCTCGCCGATGCGGCTCAAGTGCCGGGACTGCGCCGGATCCGCTTTACCTCGCCACATCCGAGATACTTCACACCGTCTTTGATTCAGGTGATTGCCGGGTACGAGAACATCTGCGGGCAAGTCCACTTGCCCTTACAGTCCGGTTCGTCCGCCATTCTTCGTCGCATGCACCGCCAATACGACCGGGAGTTCTACCTCGGGTTGATCGACCGGTTCCGTGCTTGCCGTCGGGAGATCGCCCTTTCCACCGACGTCATCGTGGGGTTCCCGGGGGAATCCGAACAAGACTTTGAGGCGACACTTGAAGTTGTCCGCTACGCCCGGTTTGAACAGATGTTCTCCTTCAAGTATTCGCCGCGTCCGCACACGCAGGCAGCCGCCTGGCACGATGATGTTCCGGAGGAAGAGAAGTCTCGCCGACTCGCCGCGCTTCAACAACTGCAGCGTGAAATTCAGCTGGAAATCCATAATGACAAGTACTTAGGGCGAACTTTCGAGATTTTGGTTGAAGGTCCGGCCAAGGACGGCCGACGCCTAAGCGGAAGGACGGAAAGCAACAAAGTCGTCAACTTTTCCGGTGACTCCTTACCCGGAGAGTTCAGCCGCGTAAGGATCACGGGGTACGGTGCCAACAGCCTGCTCGGCGAACCGTTGATTGATTGCCGGCTGGTGGAAACCGCCGGCGAGGAGGTGACATGGAGCGCGAGTTCCGAATTAAGGGCCTGATGATGGATCCCATGACCAACTCTCCCATCATCATTTTGCAAGATGTGGAGAAGTCGACCCTTTTGCCGATCTGGGTCGGCATTTTCGAAGCCAACGCCATCGCCTTGCAGATTGAGCGCGTCGACACGCCGCGTCCCATGACTCACGACCTCCTGAAGAACATCCTCCTGCAGTTTGAAGCCCAGGTGGAGAAGATTGTGGTTACCGAACTGCGCGACAACACCTTCTACGCGGTCATTCACCTGCGAAGCCACGGTGAAACCGTGCTTATCGACAGCCGTCCGAGTGACGCCATCGCCCTGGCTCTTCGCATGGACGCTCCCATTTACGTGACGGACGAAGTCATTCAAAGCAGCCGCAACATTGCGCTCGACAAAGAAAACCTTGATCCCGAGGAAGTGCGCAAGTGGCTGGAGAGCCTGCGACCGGAGGACCTGGGTAAGTACAAGATGTAGCCGTCGCTCTGCGTGCCGCGCCCGCGGTGTCTCACGGCCGTCTCCGGCTCAGGATTGCAATCTTCCACCGTCGCCGGTAAAACGGCTGTGGAACTGCCTGCCGTCCGTGTTGGTCTGGGCGTTTCACAGCCTGGGAGTCGCGTGGTACCAACCCGTCGGTTGTTAATCCAAAGCGCCACGCCGGGTGGCCCGATCCAAAAGAGGAGCTTGAATTGGGAACATTCCCAGAGAGTCTACTTAACATAATACTTCTTATGCGACGTTTTGCGTGGGGCGATCGGACTGCGGAATACCCGGAAAATACGTGTTTCGGGTGGCGGGGCTCTTCCCCGCCGACCGGCCTCTTACCACCCCAACGTGGACGCTTCGGCGGAAGGACCGGAGGCGGTGTTCCGAGCGGCAGGAAGACCGGGAGGTTGCCTCTTCGGCGGAACGACGCGCCTCCGGACGGGTTCGTCAGCGGAAGAGCCGGGGCAGCAGATCCCGCAGATAAACGCGCCAGTTCAGCCAGGTATGGCCACCCTCGCTGAGCTGGAACTCGTGGTCGATTCGGTACTTCCGAAAGAGCTCCGAGAGGGCCTGGGCCCCGGGGAGCGCGAAATCCGTCTTTCCGGCGGACAACGATAAAAGGCGAAGCGTGTCTGAGACGGGCGTTCGCTTGAGAAAGTCGGCGTGGATCTCCTCCCAGGCTTCAAGGTCGCGGGAGACGCCGGCGCTCCAAATGGCGACGTAGGCGAAGTGGTTGGGATGGGTGGCGAAGACTTCGAGGGTTTGGCCGCCGCCCATGGAAAGGCCGGCGAGGGCGCGATGGGATGGGTTGTCGACCACGCGGAAGTGTGCTTCCACATAAGGAATGACGTCGTGCATGAGCTCGTGGACGAACTTCTTCTGGGTCTCGGCCAGGGCTCGTCTGACTTCCTCGGAAGGCGTTTCTCCGGGCGCGGCTCGCGGCAAACCGGCGGGAAGAGGGATGCTCCCGTTGGGCATGACGATGAGCAAAGGCTGTGCCTTCCCCGCCGCGAGGAGATTGTCGAGAATGAAGCCGGCCCGGCCGATCGTGCTCCAGCCGGAATCGTCGTCACCGCCGCCGTGCAGGAGGTAAAGCACGGGGTACGAGGTTGTGGTTCCGTCATAGTCCGGGGGAGTGTAGACGTGCATGCGGCGGACGGTTCCCAAGGTCGAAGACGAGTACCAAATTCTTCGCACTTGCCCGTGCGGAACCGGAGCGACGGCCTGGAATTCCGCCTCCTCGCCGGGCAGGAAGAACATGTTCTCGACGCTGCGCACTCCCTGCTTGACCTCGGGGTTCTGCGGATCGAGCGTGCGGACGCCGTCGACCCACAGGGAGTAACTGTAATAATCGGGGCGCAAAGGGCCGACGGTGGCGGTCCAGACACCCTCGTCGTTCCGGCTTAGTCTTTCCACGGTCGTCCCTTCCATCCAGTCGCCTCGCAGGATGACTTCTTCGGCCTTGGGCGCCCAGATGCGGAAGGCGACGCGGCGGTCGGGCAGGACCTCGGGCGAGATCACCTGGGGTCCCCCGGGGATCTGAGCCCGCAGCGCCGAATGGGACGTTGCGAGGATACCCGCGGACATTGCAGTGAAAAGGATAACGGTTCTTGACCGGTTCATGGTGTACCTCCTCAACCTAATTTGATTGCGGTCTTCCGAATGGGGGGTGAGACGCCTGCCTGGAAAAGGCGGCAAGCCGAGTTCCCCGCTTTCGCGGCCGGCCGGGAACCCATTGGTGTAATGCCATGAAGTGTCCACAAGGTCCACGCTTGACGTGAACGGCCGGGCATGGCGTCACCCCGATCTATCCGGGCGAGGTCCTTCCCCGCCCGGTTACCGGACCAGCTGGAGAACGGTCGCTCCATAGGGCGGCAAGGAGATCTCTCCCGGTGTCTGGGTTTCGCCGAGGAGGGACTTGGCCTCCAGGGGCACCTGAACGGTGACCGGCTTTTCTAAGTGATTGATAAGAAAAAGCAGGCGCCTTCCCTCCCCTGAGCGTACCGAGATCTCCACCCCCGCCGGGGGGGTCATGACCGGCTGGATACCGGCGTCGGAGAGGAGAGCTCCGATCAGCCGGTCATAGAACGTCTCGTCGGGTACGATAGTGCCCACATACCAAGCCTTTCCGGACTCATACTGGTTCCGGGTGATCGCGGCATAGCTTTGGACAGGCCAGGAATCATAGACGGCAAGGGCCTCCGCCCCCTTCGGCTCAACCCAATCTGCATACAAGGAGGCCTCGAAATCCCCCTGTAGCGGCTCCTCGACTCGCAAGCGGTACCGCACCTTGTAGAGGGCCTCGTACTCCGGAATCTCGACACCCAAGACCTGACTCAATCGCCCGGGCAACGTCCGGTCGTAGGCCAGATTGGTGGCGTCTTTGACCCCGGTACGGATGTCGGCCAGCAGAACACCGCCCCGCCGCACGTAATCGGTCAGGCGGTCGGCGGTCTCGTCGGGCAGTATGTGCAGCGAGGAAGCGACGACCAGCCGGTAGCCGGACAAATCGGCGTCGGGCGGAACCATGTCCACGTTGACGCCGGCCCGCAAGAACGCGCGGTGATAGCGGCCGAGATTCGCTAAATACTGGTTTTCCGGGAAACCGGGCTGGATGCGCAGAGCCCACAGGCTGTCGTAGTCGTAGATCATGGCCACGGGAGCCTCCACCGTAGTTCCCCGCAAAGCGTCCTGCAGTTTGCGGAGGTCGCCGGCGGCGGCGGCCGCTTCGCGGTAACGTCGGCCCGGCTTGCCGTCGTGGCCCAACAGCCCGTGCCAGTACTGTTCCCGCCCGGCCGTGCAGGTTCTCCAGCGGAACCAGAGCATGCCGTCGGCTCCGTGGGCCACCTGTTGCATGGCGATTTGCCGAAGCTCTCCGGGGCGCAGGTTGCGGGAAAACGATCCCCATCCGAGAGGACCCGCCGATTGTTCCATGATCCAGAAATTGCGCGCCTTCAGACCGCGCATGACGTCGGCCGCCATGGCCGGACTGTAGGCGAAACCAGGCTCGTCCATGGTGGCAAAGACGGGGTAGTTGTCCCAGCTGACGAAGTCGAGATCCCGGGCCAGGTCGTAGTAGTCCATATCCTGGAAGAGCCCCATGAAGTTATGCGTAATGAAATGGTCGGGACAAACCTGCCGGAGGATGCGAACCTGATCGCCCTGAAACCTGACGTTCAGCCACGACGTAAAACGCATCCAATCGAGGCTCGCGCTGGGGTTGGCAATCGCCCACGTTCCCTCCCGGCTGTCGGGTATCGTGATCTCGTCCCATCGTTGCACGGTATGTCCCCAGAAGTGGGTACCCCAAGCCTGGTTAAGACGGTCGAGCGACCCGTACTTGGTCCGCAGCCAGTCTTGAAACGATTGCCGGCAGTGGTGGCAGCGACAGTCGGTACCGCCGAACTCATTGTCGGTCTGCCAACCGACGACGGCCGGGTGATTCCGGAAGTGCTCGGCCATAGCCCGCGTGATTCGCTCCGACAGAAGCCGATACGTGCCGTCTGAGAAGCAGTTGTTCTTGCGGCCGCCCCAGGTCGAACGGGTGCCGTCGGGCTTCATGGCGAGCGTTTCCGGGTACTTCCGCGCCACCCAGGCGGGCATGGAGGCCGTAGGAGTACCGAGGATTACCTTGATCTCGTGCTGTTGAGCCAGGTCAAGAAAACGATCCAGCCAGTCGAAGGTGAACCTTCCCTCCTCCGGTTCGAGCATGACCCAGGTGAATTCGGCCACGCGCACTACGTTGAACCCGGCCTCGTGCATCAGGCGGAGATCTTCGGCCCAGCGCTGCTCCGGCCAGTGCTCGGGATAATAATCGACGCCGATGTACATGGCGCCGTCTGGTGCGTAGAAATCCCTTGCAAGAGTAACCGGAGTCAAGCAAAATACTGCGGTCAGTAGCGCAAGTACAATAAAATACTTAAACTGATAGATACGAGACATGCTCACATCCTCCTGACAGACTTGAAGATTCCGTCGATCAAGTCGGCAATCCCGCGTTCCACGGACCTGCGAAACTCCCTAGGACGTAAGCGTATACGTCTTCCGGCGGAGTGTCCAGCCGACGCGTGCGGCGTGGCGAAGCCGCCGGACCGGAAGACGGCCGTCTCGGCCGTCAACGCAAACCGTGGGAAAATCGCCTCCCCGTAGTCGCAGGCGAGACGCCTGCGGTCCCCCTCCTTACGGCGAAGCCGCCGGACCGGAGGACGGCCGTCTCGGCCGTCAACGCAACCGCGGAAGAACCGCCTCCCTGCAGGCGCAGGCGAGACGCCTGCGGTCCCCCTCAGCCGTCACGATCGCCCTCAAGGACTGCGGGGTCGCGGCTCATGCCGGCTTCCAACCAGTCGACCACGCGGCGGATCTCCCCGGGCTCGGCCGACGATCCCAGGACCCGTAGGACCTCCAACCACCGTCCGTTCTTATCCAGCACCTCTTCGGCGGGCAAGTAGCCGTGCTCGTCGAGCCACGCTGCGAGTTTTGCGATCTTGGCGGAGCCGAAGCCTTTCACATCTCCCGCCTCCAGGCGCGCCAGCAGCATAGCGGCGTCTCCCCCATACTGCTCGGCGAGCTCGCAGACCGCGTCGAGAAAACGTTCGCTAACGGCTCGCGAAATCTGAATATCTCCCCGCGTGAGAGGCCGGCTGCGCCCTCTTCGCCGGGCTTCCGTCCACGTCCTCACGACGCGGCACCGGAGGCGGAGAGTCTCCCGCACGCGCTTGTCGGGAATCATCCGGGAAGCGTGCGGGCTTTCCAGCAACGTTTCCAGGGCTCCCACACGGCTGATGCGCCAGTCCTGCAGAGAACGATGCAGGAGCTCCAGGTCGTCCCGCAAGATGTGGAAAAGATGTGTGTCCTCCCAGCCGCTTTCGGGCAACACGGGGGGTACTCCGAGAAGCACAGCGTATTGCTCCGGAGACCTTCCAGCGGGCTCGGGGAGGGCCCCCCACTGCGGAACGGAATAGAGTGCGGGGTTCGGTTCGGTCGTCCGGAATCTCAGCACGGCCAAGTCGACAACGTGGGGAGATTGTCCGACCGCCTTCTCCCACATCGCCGCCTCTTCGCATCGAGCCGTCAGATAGAAAATCTGCCTTGCCTCCGAATCCACCAAGGACTGCAGACTGCGGGCCACCGCGGTAAAGCGCTCTACGTCGGTCGTCGTAAGGGCCTCGTCGAGAAACAGGGGCAGCGCTTCCCTACCCTGCTCCAGCCGGGAAATCCAGGCCAGGCGCACCGCCAAGAGCAGCTGCATGCGGGTGGCCGTGGAGAGTTCCCCGATGCGCCGCAGGGGCCGGCCGGGTTCCGCAGTCGCCGCCGCGATGAATTCCTCTTCACCCGGATCGAGGCGCAAATCGTAAGCATGATTCGTGAAGGTCGCGAAATAGTCACGGGCCGACCGCAGCACTCCGGGTTCGTGTTCGGTCTGGTATTGCCGTTCGACTTCGTCGAGGAGGAACTGGGCCGTTTCAGCGCGCAGGGCTTGCTCGAAGGCGTCTTCCAGGGCGGCCCGAGCGCGTTCCATCTCGCCTCCCGCCTGCTCCAGCTTCCGTTCCTTGCCGGCGTTCTCGAGCCGCTCCCTCAGTCTCGCCAATTCCTCCGAAGCTCGGCGGTATTCCTCGGAGGCCCGCCGGGCCTCCCCTAACGCGCGCTCGATCCAGGGTTGCCCTTCCCGTTCGGCCACTTCCAGTATTTCCGGTTCCGCTTCCAGGCTTTTGCGAAGTCCGTCCTCGTGTCCCTTGGTCTCATCCCGCTTGCGCTTCAGTTCCCGCCACTGCGGAAGTCGAAGGCACCGGTCCCGTAGTTCGCTTTCCTGTCCCTCTCCGAGCCCGGCACGGGCGAGCAGGGAGAGTTGCTCTTGCCGCTTGTCTGCCAGAGCTTGTTCCAGGCGCCGGAGTTCCGATGTGTTGCTGCGGACTTCGTGCTCCGCGTCTTCGGCCGCCTCCCGGCGTCTGGCGACGGTCTTTAGTGCAGCCTCGAGGCACGGGACGGAGCGATCTACGGGAGGTTCTCCCCACCGATCGATAAACGCCGCCAGCGCGTCGGTCAGGCTGGCGATCTCGGACTCGAGCCGCTGGATACTCCCCTCCTTTTTCTCCCGCTGTACGACAGCCTGCTGGTATTGCTTCACCAGTACATGAAACCTGGCAAAATCCAGAGTTTTCTCCGGGTCGACGCCCGTGCGTGCCCGCAATCGCCGGCAGGCGTCCCGGGCCGCGGCCTCCTCGGCGGCCAGCCGTTCCAGATCGGTTTGGGCTTGTCGGCGTTCGCGGTCGGCCAAAAGACCCTGCTCGAGCTGAAGTTCTTGTTCTTTCAGTTCCCGCCGACGCGCCTCGACTGCGGCACGGCTCCACTCTTCAGGACCGACGAGGCCGGTCGCCTTCCATTTCGTTACGGCGGCTTCCCGAGCGGACCGAAAGTACCACCACCAGACCCAGAAGGTTCCCAGCACTGCTGCGACGGCGCCGGCCGTAAGCCAAGGAGATCCGACAATTAGGCCCTCCACCAGTGCGACCGCCGAGCCCGCCAAGATGAGAGCCAAAGGAACCCGCACGAGCCGGTTTGACGAAATCTCTTCCGCCGTCGCCCAAGCCTGTAAAGCGTCGAGTCCGCTTCGAATTTGGTCGATTTCCTGCCGGCTGGGCCGTTCACCCACGCGTTCAGCCTTCCATTCCAGTTCGCGCTTCCGGCTGCACAACTCGTGAAGGCGCTCCGCCAGCTCGGCAGCCTCCTCCAAGACTTCGGGGCTCAGGTTAGGTGCCGTAGCAGCCTCCGCTCCCAGATCTCGGCAGGCTTGTTTATACTCTACGAGGGCCGCCAGAAGGTCTTCCTCCTCTTGTTCCCGGCGCTCTCGAAGTCGTTTCAGTTCGCCCAGCCGGTCGCGTTGGGCCTCGAGATCCTCTTCGCGGGGCCGCTCCGCCGCGAAGCCGCTCTGCTCGAGCCTGCCCAGAGCGTCCTGTAGAAGAGCCTCAGTCTTAAATCTCTCCTTCCGTAGCTGTTCTGTTTCTTCCCTCAGCCGTTCGAGGTGCTCCGGCTCGTCTCCCTGAAGCCGTTCCATGTGAGGGGGATACGCCGCCAGTTCGATGTCGAGGCGAACCCGCTCGTTCCGGGCGCGGAGGTACTCCAGGGCCCGTTCGAGACAGGGCAAACGACGCATGTGTTGCTCCAGGCGCTTTTGCTTGGCCTCCATCTCGGGCAACGCGGCCTCTTCCTGCTGCAGTGCCTGATACTCGCGCTGGACCTGGAAGTATGTCCGGCGCGCCCCCTCGAAGGCCCGCCTACAGCTGCGCCCCGCATGCTTGGTAACCGAGAAGGGAGCCTCCCTTCGGAGGGCCGCCAGGTCGAACCCTCCCTGCAACTGCCGGCGCACTTCCCGCAGGAATCGCCGGTCCTCGGCCTCGGCGGCCAGCAGGTGCTCCAGGTCGAGCCGGTAATAGAAAAATTCGTCGGGATCCGCTATCGGCGGCCTTTCCGCAAGGCGGCCGTCTCGGCGCCACGTGATGCTCCCTCCTTGGCGGCTCACCGACCAGGTGGACTCGGTGGTGGAAAACACGGCTTCAACATAAAGATCCGGCGGGTCGCCATTCTTGGGAACCTCCAACAAAAAACGCAAAGCCCGAACCAAGCTGCTCTTGCCCACCGCATTGGGTCCGACTATCAGATGAATCCCACCGCTCAGACCCTCGACGGCGAAACCCGGCTCGATGCCGGGGAGCTTCACGATCTCAAGCCTCGTGAGTCGCATCCTGCGCCTCCCGTTGCATCAGCAGGCGATCGAGCAGCCTCAATCCCATGTCCCGAACCCATCTCGCCAAGTCGTCCTCATCGATGCTCCGGTGGCCGAGCTCCCGCCAGGTGGCTTCTGAAGCCTGGGGTTCCAGGCGTCTTCGGAGCTGCTCTAAAAACGCCCGCCGCTCGGGGTCGGACTCCGGCCGTTCCAGCAGGAGCAGCTTCCCGGCCAACAGCCCCGGGGGATCGGCTCGGGCGGCCAATTGCTCCAACTCGATCTGGGGCCGGATCGCCGTCTCGATCCTGTCGACGAAGAAATGCCGGCGCGGGTCGACGGGAAGCTCTTCCCGGTACTCCGGCCGCTCGAGGTGAGCCAGAATCTCCGCCGTCCCGCCGGTTCGTCCTTCCAGCCGCAGGCGCAGGCCCACCACTTCCGGCGGACGCCGAGACGCGTCGAGCGTCTCGTTCAACTTGCGGCAGGCCGCCAGCAAGCGGTGCTCCACTTCCTCGGGATCACCGAGATTGCTGCAGTCGAGTGTCAAAAGCTCCCAACGAACCGGCCCCAGAACCCAGTGCTCCACCCGCTCACAGCAACCGCGGGAGATCTCAAGCAACCAGGGGCCGCGGGGACCGGGCTCTCCGGCGTCGAGGGCGGTGATCGATCCGAGGTATCCGAAAGGTCGCGGCGGCTCGAGAGAATCGGGCCGATGAATATGCCCCAGGAGCCAGCCGTCGAGCCCGGCACTCTGCAGTTCGACGGTGGACACCGGACCGTATGAGCTTCGCGGCTGATCACGGTCGCAGTGAAGGAGCCCCAGGTTTACCCCGGGACCGCGCTCGAAGGAAACACCCTCGAGAGGATTGTCCCGTTCCCGGCCCGGCACCAGGGAGCGTCCCCAGAGGGTCACCGTTTCGCCGTTCGATTCGACCGTCACGCTCTCCCAACGTCCGTCGGAGCCCAAAAGCCTTAGGTCGTGGACCTCTCGGGCCAGGCGCGGCAGAACCTTCGAGTCGTGGTTGCCGGCTACGGCGAACACTCGGATATCGGCCTGGATCAGTCTTTGGATACCGGACCGCAACGTACGGTAGGCTTCAAAGAAGTCGTCTTCGTGCTCCACCAGGTCGCCGGCCAGAGCCACGACGTCGACATTCTCACGGAGAACCTCTTCGACGATTCTTTGCCAAGCCGCCGCCGGTCCCAACTCGCCGGCCCGCGGGGTGAGTCCTTCCGGGAGCCGGGACGGCCTCCGTCCCAGATGCATATCTCCGACGGCAAGGATTCGCAGCATGATCGGCCTCGATGATTGCGGACGCCGGGTTCATTCTGGACGACTGCCCGCTCCTTAATACTCTAACGCACCGGACCGACGCCTCCCCGCCTTGACCGAGCGCTTCTTCCGACGGCGCCCTTCCCCGCAACTGGGAGCCGGGCTCCTTCCACCTCCGTGATCCATGTCGTCGACGGCGCCGGGGTGATTAATGCTCGACCGGCTCCATCGGTGTCCAGCGTTGAGGGTCGAGTTCATTCGGGTCGAACCGAGGGTCATTGGTCAACAGGTACTCATTTCCGTCCGTCCAGACGCGGTCGCAGCCGAGAGGCGGCTCCACGGGAGGAAAGTCCAACCCCGGTGCAACATATGTCTCGACTCCCCGGACCGCCTGGCCGTAGTCTTCAAAAACGCGGTCCATGGCGCGGCTTCGGCGATAGTAGGAGTCGACGATCATGTCGTCGACCTCGGAAAGCGTTCGGGAGATCTCCTGCATGCGCTGGAAAATCTGCAGCTGCGAGTGCAGAGCCTGCCGGGTCAGTTCGGCCGTCATTCGCGTCACGCCGACCAGCCAGTCAACGTCGGCCTCGGCCGAACGCATAATGACCGGCGCCCATCGGGCGAAGGCTTCGGCCTCAGCCGCAAGCGCCCGCAGCACCAAGGTGTGCACGGGCGATTGGTGGAGGGATAGGACGCCGTAAATACCCGGCATGGCCAGGGACGTGGAATCCGCCGGCAAGCAATAGACCTCGACCCATTTCCCGCCCTCTTCCAAGAGCGTCACCTCGCTCAGAGCCGCTTCACACTGCTGACTCGGCATTACTTGGAACGGGGAGGCGGGGTGGAAGACCCGGGTGATCAAGTACTCATTCAGCTGAAGCCGCCGCTTGGCTTCTTCAGGAAACTCCAGCCACCGGGTGATCTGCACGTCGGTCCGGTGGTTGTATCGCGCGGGCGGCCGGTACTCTCGAAAGTAAGACGCGAGAGGTGTGGGAGGCCCCGGCTCGACCCCTTGGTTGGCCGGAGAGGCCCGCAACATGGGATTGTTGGAGTAGGCATAGACCTGGTCCGGAAGCATTTCCACCCGGATCTTTCCGTTGGGCGAATTCGCCCGCAGGGCAAGGACGGGTCTGGGTATGCCGGACGGGAACTCCCATCACAGTTCGCCTTGGAAATCCCAGTCCGGTGGGAGAAGCAGGCTGAAAGCTTCAGTGCCGAAACCGTCGCGGTCGACGACGGCCCGTCGTACCAGCCGCACCCATTGCGGGTATTCGGGAGCCTTTGCGACTTGGACGCCGGCCGACCGCCCGGGCCAATCCGCCCCTCCGAAGGAGACTCGGAACCTCCCGTACAGCCGGAAACCAACCGAAGAGCCGGAATCACACTCCCTTTCAACGGACAAGGCACTCGATTCCGTATCTTGATTCCTCCAGAACTCATATCGGTCTTTCTCGAATTGCACTTCATTCTGAATCTCCACTTATGCAAGAGCGACTCGCCCGGCGGACCTGTCAGAACCGCCTAACGTTGCATTGGGAGTTTCCGCTTCGACCGTCATCCGGTAAGCTCAAGCAGACATGTCAGCACGCAGCATCCTCGTCGCAACCCTCGGAGAAAGTTGGCCGGTTATACCGGAAGCCTACAGTTTCTGTAACCCCGATCGCCTCGACCTGTGGAAGAGCGCCGAGCCTTCCCTACGGGAGGACATACAAGTTGCCCGGGAGCGACACCAGGTACGACCGGTCGATGAAATCTGGATCGTCACCACCTGCGGAGCGACTACGGCCGCTTCTCTGCAGCAGGCGCAAGGTTGGTTGGACCTGCTTGCAGATCGGTCGCCCGATCCGGTGCCGATATTGCGGGCCTGGCGCAGTGCGGGGATCGAGGATCCTTCGAGTTACGAACAGTGTCTGCTCATGCGGGATCTGATCTTCCGGGTAGTGCTCTTGGCGACGGAATACGTCACGCCGCAAGGGCAATTGCTGCTTTCCCTGGCCGGGGGGCGCAAAGCCATGAGTGCCGATTTGCAGGCCGCCGCGGTGGCTTTCGGATGTTCCGCCGTTCTGCACGTTATCAGCCGGGGCGGCCGGCCTCCGGAGAGCCTTCGGGAAGCAACGCCTGCTCTTCTGACGGGGCCTCTGCCGCGGGAAGCGGCCGAATGGCTGCTTCCGTTGGTAGTCGAGGGCCGCCGTTCGAAAGACATCGTCTTGTTCGCCGAGCCGGCCGTGACAACGGAAAGATTCTCGATTCCCTTCCCTTCCGGCAATGCAACCATCGATGTGGAGGTCGACGGGAGCCTGCAGCAGGAAGTGTTTCAGAGGGCGGGGAAGGCGTCGAGTCTCCTTTTCAACTACGGACGGCGGATAGGGGGCGGACCTTACAGCAATTTCAAGGCCCTCTATTTGCAGCGGCCGGAAGTGATTGAAGGCTTGGCCCGTCGAAAAATCGGTGTCGACGAGGCGTCTCGGGAGGACGAAACGGCGTGGTTGGCCCGCTTGCCCAAGGTGGACTTGCATTGTCACCTGGGCGGGGTCGCCGACGCCCAGGGTCTCTTGGAGATTGCGGCGGCTTTGGAAAACGAGGTCGACCGGCTTCGGCGACAAGCACCTCGGTTCGACGCGTGGTTGAAGAGCATAGAAAGTGCTTTGCGCAGCGACTGTCCGATCCCGGCATTGGCCGCTGTTGCTCCCGACCCGAAAGCCCGTTCAGCTCGCACGTTTTTCGAGGAGGAGGGTGTACAAGAGCCGTTTGCTGTCGCCGGCGTGCTTCAAAGCTTCAGGAATCAACCCGAAGTGTTGGACGCGTTCATCTTCGGCGCGTATCAAGATCCGGATCGGTTTCGCAACGTAGGGTTCACCGAATACGAATCCCTGGGAGATCTGCAAGGCTCCGGACTGCTTCAGACGGAAGGGACGATCCGAGCGTTGTGCCGGTGGCTGCGGCGTAAGGCCGCCGAACACCGGGTCCGTTACCTGGAACTCCGCTGCTCACCGCTGAATTACACGCGGGGCGGACTGACCGGACGACAGGTGGTCAGGGCGATTTTGGACGAACTCCGTCAGAGCTCGGAGTGCGAGTTTCGCCTACTGTTCATCGGAAGCCGTCATCGGGAGACAGAGCAAATCGTCCGGCACGTGCAGCTCGCCCTGGAGCTTCTCGAGACGAGCGACTTGGATTTCGACCGCTACTTTGTAGGTTTCGATCTGGCGGGAAAGGAGGCGGCCGGCGACCTGGTGGAGCTCCGCCGCATCTTTCTGCCCTTGATGGAACGCTGCATCCGGCTCACGATTCATGCGGGGGAAACCGAGTCGGCCGAAAGCGTGTGGGAGGCGGCCTATCATCTCAGCGCCGACAGGATCGGCCACGGGCTCACCCTGGTCGAGCGCCCCAATCTCGTACTGCGGTTCCTTGACCGCAAAATCGCCGTTGAGATGTGTCCTTCGAGCAATCGCCAGATTCTGGACTTCCAGGACAACTTCGACCGTCCGAACGACCCGCGGTCGGAGCGGCGGATCTATCCCTTACGAAGGTACTTGGAGCGGGGACTTCGGGTCACCGTCAACACGGACAACCCCGGGATATCGCGTACGGACTGGACGCAGGAGCTCCATCAAGCCGCCCGCCTGACGCCCGGGGGTCTCTCGGCCTGGGAGACGCTACGGTTACTGCGCAACGGTTTTGTCGCCGCTTTCGACCGGGTGGAGGAGCGCTTCAAGCGCCTCGAAGCCGTGGAGCGGGAAGTGATCGAAGCGATTACGTAACGCGATCTCGACGTCGACCGCTTCGGGGGTGGAGCATGGATCATGCGGTCGATGCTGCAGCCTCAACAGCCGCATCTCCGCGAACAAGGCTCATAAGCGTCACTGAGATTTCTTGAGAGGTGAGCGAACCGCCTTCCCTCGCGCTTCCCTACCGACCCCGGCGGGTGGAGAGGCCTCCGCAGGCAAGGACCGCGTACAAGCCTTTTCTCTTTGTACGTCATTCTTAGGGAATGACCAACTCTACTACCACGGGACGGTGGTCGGAAGCATCGGTATCGGGGACCCAAGCCCGCCGGGCGACGAGGCCGCCGTACTTGGAGAGCCGGATATAGTCGATACGCCGCTGCGGATTGTCCGCGGGAATCGTAAATCCGTCTCCGTCTCCGGCAAGCGACCAAGCGTCGTCGAAGGTCTCCGCCAACCTGCGCCAGACACGACTGTCCGGAACGTCGTTGAAGTCGCCGGCCAGAATCACCGGTAGATCTCGGTACTGTCGAACCATCTCCTCGATTTCCTGAACACTCGACCAACGTTCGGAGTCGTCGGCGCGGAAGTCGAGGTGAGTGTTGAGTACGACGAGCCGCCGGCCTCGTACGTCCAAAACCGCTTGCAGAAGGCCTCGTTGTTCGCCGGGCCGCAGCATGCGGTAGTGGTGATTGGTCCAGCGCAGGACGGGGAATCGGGTCAACAGTGCGTTGCCGTATTCGCCCCCCTGGTAAGCGTGGTTGTTGCTGAAGATGCAGGTCATTCCGGTCAGCCGGGCCAGTTCTTCCGGGAGGTCGAGCCGATTGGTACGTTCCACCCCCTTATCCACCTCTTGGAGGGCCACGATGTCGGCTTTCTCATTCAGGATGACGGCGGCGATGCGTTCCAAGTCGACCCTACCGTCCAATCCCTCCCCATGTCGGATGTTGTAGGTCATAACGCGGACGACTTCGCCGCGGGAACCCTGAGGAGACGCTGCGGCCGGACTCCACAGGACGAGAACCAATCCGAGGCAGGCCGGAAGGTTCGGCCGTATTCGTCGAAGGAAGGTATGCAGCATGTTATCGGCCTTTCGGTTGTATCTCCACTTTGGTTGCAGGTTGCACGTTTCAGGGCCGCGGCAATGACCGTCAGACGCGTGGTTCGATGCGTTTCAGTCTTTGGACCGTCGTGATGACCGTCACGGGCAGCCCCTGCGTTTCAAGTTTCCGGTTTCAGGTTTCGCGTTTCGGGTTTCAAGACGACTGAAAGCCCGAGGAAGCCTATAGCTTGAGACTTGCGGTGTGCTCAGTACCTTCGCGCCGTGCTCTAAGGCAGCCTCAAGCAAAAAACGTCAAACCACGTCCGGCATAGGACACGACAAAGACTAACTGCGCCCGTAACGCTGCAAAACCGGTTGCCGATGCGATTTCATCCGTACGCGAGAAATTTCAACCCTCTAAAACTTTCCGGCTAACCTAAAGCCAACCATCCTGAGACCTGACACCTCAAGCAGACGTCGCCCAACATCGCAAAGTACATCCAATCGTCTCACCGTACATCCATTGCATCAACCTTGACGTCTCAGGCTTCAGGACCCCGAAGTCATGCTCAAGCCTTAGACGTCAATGGTCTCAGGTTGTAAGCGGAGCAAAAAACCAGCCTAAATCCTCTTAGATGCTACGTCAAACGCGAGTCACTCCTAAATGACGTCATGTCCGCTCGTCTCACCCGCCCGGCTCCATCTTAAGACCTGGAACCTAGCACAGCCAACCTCCAGACACAGATACACTCCAGCCTTCCGTTTGCAGCATTTCCCCCCATATGCCACCAGAAAGCCTTGATCGCTCTAGGGCTGTCCATAAGAAAGTTACAAAAAAAGGTAGCCGTACGCCTCCACTGAGTAGCTCTCAATCGCCTTTCGACTGCCAATAGAAATGTCGCGTTTGCGAAATCATTGAGAATGATTTCGGAGCCCGATTCGTTTCAATCGGCTTTCGGCTGTCTATAGGAATCTCACACGCGGTCTCTTCCCTGGTCCTGTCCCGAGTGCGGGACAGGAGAGACGATCTCAATCGCCTTTCGGCTGTTTATAGGATTCTCACTCCTTAGTCGTTTTGTAGATAACTTGCACGAACCAAATTGTAGTCTCTCAATCGCCTTTCGGCTGTCTATACGAATCTCACCTTATATGTTATCATGAGCTAACGTGCTTTGTCAAGTGCTGAAGTCTCAATCGCCTTTCGGCTGTCTATAGGAATCTCACAAGATCCAAGGCGGCCCTGACGCCGAACTGTGTGTCAGGGTCTCAATCGCCTTTCGGCTGTGTATAGGAATCTCACTTGGGATGGATGGATCGAGGCTTTTCACTCTAGCGGTATCATGTCTCAATCGCCTTTCGGCTGTCTGTAGGAATCTCACAGAAGTATACGGAAGCAGAGTATGACGTAGGCTGGATGCATGTCTCAATCGCCTTTCGGCTGTCTGTAGGAATCTCACAACTGGTCTCTCCTCGTGGAGACGGCGCTTCCGGCTGCGAAGTCTCAATCGCCTTTCGGCTGTCTATAGAAATCTCACGGGTGCTCGCGGTGGGCTTCCGTTGCCCGAGTTGGTTGCGAGTCTCAATCGCCTTTCGGCTGTCTATAGGAATCTCACTTGGAGTTGGGACGTTCTATGTCCTGTCTGGGATTCCGGGGTCTCAATCGCCTTTCGCCTGTCTATAGGAATCTCACACGGGTAGCAAACTCGCCAAGATGAGTGGAACAGTATGTTCCGTCTCAATCGCCTTTCGGCTGTCTGTAGGAATCTCACCGGGCCGCCTCGAGGCTGGACAGTGGCATGAGCCACGTCCCGGTCTCAATCGCCTTTCGGCTGTCTGTAGGAATCTCACTTGCATGGATCGGGCGATGTTTACTCAGTAGATTATTGGAAGTCTCAATCGCCTTTCGGCTGTCTGTAGGAATCTCACGGCGATTGAGCGAGTGCGATTGCGGCACCCGCTCATTTCATGTCTCAATCGCCTTTCGGCTGTCTGTAGGAATCTCACGTCGCCCGGGTGACGGTACGGCAAACCGAATTGGAGAGCTCGTCTCAATCGCCTTTCGGCTGTCTGTAGGAATCTCACATCCTCGTCGCGTGGGATAGCGAGGACGAGGTGACGGTGTTGTCTCAATCGCCTTTCGGCTGTCTGTAGGAATCTCACAGCAGCCGTAACATCGGCCGAGTGGAAGTTTGGGATCCATGGTCTCAATCGCCTTTCGGCTGTCTGTAGTAATCTCACCATCTTGCAAAATCCCAACATCCCAATCACCAAAACTCTAGCAAGTCTCAATCGCCTTTCGGCTGTCTGTAGGAATCTCACATGTAAGAAAAGGACGGTTTCTATTCGCCAACGTTGTGCAATCGGTCTCAATCGCCTTTCGGCTGTCTGTAGGACTCTCACTCGCCATCCCAAGCTAGGAAAGTACTCAACATTTCATCCAATGACGTCTCAATCGCCTTTCGGCTGTCTGTAGGAATCTCACATAATTATAGACTCGCCGAAAGGAGAAACTATCATAATTGCAACGTCTCAATCGCCTTTCGGCTGTGTGTAGGAATCTCACTCGACGTCGCCGGATTGAAGAAATGCCCGGCGACGTTCGATGGTCTCAATCGCCTTTCGGCTGTCTGTAGGAATCTCACTTTCCGCGCTTCCCGGAACAGTCTGCAGCAAGTGCTATGCTAGGTCTCAATCGCCTTTCGGCTGTCTGTAGGAATCTCACACAAAAGACGAAGCGGCCAGCCTGGTCCTCGGTGGCTGGTCGGTCTCAATCGCCTTTCGGCTGTCTGTAGGAATCTTACCGAATACTGGCAGTTGTTAAAGGATATCGCGTTGGCATGCCCGTCTCAATCGCCTTTCGGCTGTCTGTAGGAATCTCACACGCGATGAGTCATTGCGAAAACCGTACGTTCATGTCTGGCAAGTCTCAATCGCCTTTCGGCTGTCTGTAGGAATCTCACACCCCGGTCGCCCACGGTGCGGTCTGTGTCGTCTCGGTGTGCGTCTCAATCGCCTTTCGGCTGTCTGTAGGAATCTCACGGGTGGTGGGCACCGTAGACGCGCGATATATCGCGCGTCGGGTCTCAATCGCCTTTCGGCTGTCTGTAGGAATCTCACATGCAAGGAAAGGCCGATTTCTTTTCGCTAACGTCGTTAGCTGTCTCAATCGCCTTTCGGCTGTCTGTAGGAATCTCACTAACAGACGATCTCCGTCTCGCCCTTGAGTATGCAGGGCGAGAGTCTCAATCGCCTTTCGGCTGTCTGTAGGAATCTCACGTTGTTGAAGTAGAGGCTTAGGCCCCGGGGTACTCTCCGGTCTCAATCGCCTTTCGGCTGTCTGTAGGAATCTCACGATCGTAGGAAACATCGATCCTGAATACATCATCTTCAGAGTCTCAATCGCCTTTCGGCTGTCTGTAGGAATCTCACATGGTAGATACACAGGCTGAATGGAAGACTGTCAACGGCGTGTGTCTCAATCGCCTTTCGGCTGTCTGTAGGAATCTCACTCTATCGCGCAATTGACTGAGTCAAACGGAATCCTTCCCAAGGTCTCAATCGCCTTTCGGCTGCCTGTAGGAATCTCACGGAAACGCGAGTTGGTCAGTTGGTTGGATTGGACTAAACGTCTCAATCGCCTTTCGGCTGTCTGTAGGAATCTCACCGCTCAGAGCGCTTCCAACAAACGTTTCGCCTAGCAAGGCGAAGTCTCAATCGCGTTTCGGCTGTCTGTAGGAATCTCACAGAAAGAAAGGAGTGGTCATGTCAGGAAATTTGCCGGACGGTCTCAATCGCCTTTCGGCTGTCTGTAGGAATCTCATACTCTTACCAACGACGTCCTTACTGCCATTCGGCAGCATGGCGGGTCTCAATCGCCTTTCGGCTGTCTGTAGGAATCTCACGACTCGCCGAATAGGAGATGCTATTATGCAATTCATCATCGGTCTCAATCGCCTTTCGGCTGTCTGTAGGAATCTCACAAGAGCCGTCCAAGCGATGTGAGCGTTTTTGGACGTCTCTTGTCTCAATCGCCTTTCGGCTGTCTGTAGGAATCTCACGCCCACTAAGAAAGAGCGGGTTCTGCGGGAGTGGACCCCCGAGTCTCAATCGCCTTTCGGCTGTCTATAGGAATCTCACTGGACGGGTGCGCCTCCGGCACCCGCTCATTTCCTTGCTTAGAGAGTCTCAATCGCCTTTCGGCTGTCTATAGGAATCTCACGTAATGGCCGCCCCGCCCGAAGTCATTGAGGCGGCGGCGCGTCGCGTCTCAATCGCCTTTCGGCTGTCTATAGGAATCTCACATCCGCCGTGCCACGGCACACATGCGCCATGAGTGGCGGCGGGAGTCTCAATCGCCTTTCGGCTGTCTATAGGAATCTCACGCATATATCAATGCATGGAAATCGTACTGCAGTACGAGGAGAGTCTCAATCGCCTTTCGGCTGTCTATAGGAATCTCACGACTACGACTACACAGGCACTTTCAAGTGCCCCGCCACGTTCGTCTCAATCGCCTTTCGGCTGTCTATAGGAATCTCACCGGCCTGATGTGGATCACGGGCGAAGCAGCCGCGGCGCTGCGTCTCAATCGCCTTTCGGCTGTCTATAGGAATCTCACGCGGGCCGTCAATGAAGCGGGCCGTCAGGAGGCGCTGGCGGGTCTCAATCGCCTTTCGGCTGTCTATAGGAATCTCACCCGACGGCGCCTGATAGTGGAGGCGCGAAATGAATAATAGTCTCAATCGCCTTTCGGCTGTCTATAGGAATCTCACACTTGTGCCGAATGCCTGGCTTGTGTCGATAGGCACAAGCCAGTGTCTCAATCGCCTTTCGGCTGTCTATAGGAATCTCACCATGGGGCGGTGACGGTCGTTTCCCTTTGTCGTTGCGGTTGGGTCTCAATCGCCTTTCGGCTGTCTATAGGAATCTCACATCGCGGATCCGTGGGCTGCGGGAGATCTTGCCTGCAGCCAGTCTCAATCGCCTTTCGGCTGTCTATAGGAATCTCACGAGAACCTCCCCGCTCCCATGGACGGCACGATTTACCTCGTGGTCTCAATCGCCTTTCGGCTGTCTATAGGAATCTCACACCCGCGAGGGTTGGGTTGCCGCCGATCGAAACGTACCTGAGTCTCAATCGCCTTTCGGCTGTCTATAGGAATCTCACCCCGTTCACGTTGTAGTGAACACGTACGGGGAGGTCGAGTCTCAATCGCCTTTCGGCTGTCTATAGGAATCTCACCTCTGGCGGCGATACTGCGAGCTCGACCATGAGGAGCGCGAGGTCTCAATCGCCTTTCGGCTGTCTATAGGAATCTCACTGAGTGGTTCAGCGGGAATTTTGTTGTGCGGTTGTTCAGCTGAGTCTCAATCGCCTTTCGGCTGTCTATAGGAATCTCACCAGAGAAGAGAAGTTAGCGCCGAAGTTCCGGCGCTGCATGTCTCAATCGCCTTTCGGCTGTCTATAGGAATCTCACTGACTCGGGCTCCCGAGCCCGGGATGTGGAAGTGGCGTAGTCTCAATCGCCTTTCGGCTGTCTATAGGAATCTCACTGACGTAGCCTGACCCGGAGCCAAATTCCACACCAACACCGATCGGTCTCAATCGCCTTTCGGCTGTCTATAGGAATCTCACCCACCAACCTGGTCACCGCTTGTGAGCGGTGCAACAAGGCTCGTCTCAATCGCCTTTCGGCTGTCTATAGGAATCTCACACTGGCGGTCTACCTCCGGGATGGGCTGGCCTGTGCCTATTGTGGGCGTCTCAATCGCCTTTCGGCTGTCTATAGGAATCTCACATGAGAAAGACGCATCGACACCGGACAGTGGTCAGTGAGGAGTCTCAATCGCCTTTCGGCTGTCTATAGGAATCTCACATGGTTGGACCCGCACAGAGCGGGGTCTCAGTGGCCCCCACGGGGTCTCAATCGCCTTTCGGCTGTCTATAGGAATCTCACGTCATGACTAGATTGGTCAACTTAACGCCTCACGAGATCGTCCTGTCTCAATCGCCTTTCGGCTGTCTATAGGAATCTCACAGCATATAGCATGTCGAGTCAATGAGTCTCTGCAAGCGTTGGAAGTCTCAATCGCCTTTCGGCTGTCTATAGGAATCTCACGAGTACCGCCAGGCGGTCATCTATCTCGCCGCGAGGGCCCGGTCTCAATCGCCTTTCGGCTGTCTATAGGAATCTCACTTGCTGCACTCCCGGGAACAGTCTGCAGCAAGTGCTATGCGTCTCAATCGCCTTTCGGCTGTCTATAGGAATCTCACGGCCCCGACCCGCGGATCAACCACCACCACCAATCCGGGGCCGGCGTCTCAATCGCCTTTCGGCTGTCTATAGGAATCTCACGAAGAGACAGATCTGTATGACTTGCCTGTATACGATTTTGTCTCAATCGCCTTTCGGCTGTCTATAGGAATCTCACAAATTCCCGTCACGGTCTTGACGTCAACGGATCTGGAAGTCTCAATCGCCTTTCGGCTGTCTATAGGAATCTCACGTTGATGGGTGCCCGGTGGACATGGGGAAGCCGGGCGTTGGTGGTCTCAATCGCCTTTCGGCTGTCTATAGGAATCTCACTGTCCCAGTCAGAAGTCGTAATCGACTGGGACATCGCCGGAGTCTCAATCGCCTTTCGGCTGTCTATAGGAATCTCACCATATAAAGTCCTCCGGTCGATTGAGTCGCTGGACGACCCGTCTCAATCGCCTTTCGGCTGTCTATAGGAATCTCACGGCCCCCCGGGGATATTGAACAGTACACCGCGTCAGGTGGTCTCAATCGCCTTTCGGCTGTCTATAGGAATCTCACTTTCTACGCTCGTTTAATGGGTCGGTATCACCGACCAAAGCAGTCTCAATCGCCTTTCGGCTGTCTATAGGAATCTCAGTTAAAGCTTTCGCCGACCTTCCCGTTCCCGGATATATTCAGTGTCTCAATCGCCTTTCGGCTGTCTATAGGAATCTCACCGGTCTCAATGGGAAAGCAAGCTTTCAGGTAAGGTCGTAGGCGTCTCAATCGCCTTTCGGCTGTCTATAGGAATCTCACTCGTACGACGGGTCGAAGAGTCGGTAGCGTTTCTACGCTCGTGTCTCAATCGCCTTTCGGCTGTCTATAGGAATCTCACGTTCTTTTCCTTCAATACTGAAGCGCAGTGGACGGATCTGCGGTCTCAATCGCCTTTCGGCTGTCTATAGGAATCTCACCAAAACGACGCGGAGTATGGCCGCCTAAAGGCGGACGTCTCAATCGCCTTTCGGCTGTCTATAGGAATCTCACACAGTGGGTGGAGCGCGAGGGCGAAGCTTTTCGGGCGGCAGTGTCTCAATCGCCTTTCGGCTGTCTATAGGAATCTCACCGATATCGCGCCTTGCTGCGCCTGCAGCAGGCCCCGGGATTGTCTCAATCGCCTTTCGGCTGTCTATAGGAATCTCACCCCCGTACCGCAAGCCGACACGATCTATATCGTGTCGGCTCTTGTCTCAATCGCCTTTCGGCTGTCTATAGGAATCTCACGTACGGGGCAGTCGAGGGGCTACCGGCCCCTCAGGACGGGTCTCAATCGCCTTTCGGCTGTCTATAGGAATCTCACACCTGACGGCCGGATTGTGGCCGTCACCAGGCTGGTGGCGGCTGTCTCAATCGCCTTTCGGCTGTCTATAGGAATCTCACCTCCATCCCGCCATCCGGGACTGTTGCCCGGGTGGCGGTCCATGTCTCAATCGCCTTTCGGCTGTCTATAGGAATCTCACTATACTCAGTCAGATCTGATATGACTCATCGGCGGAGTCATATGTCTCAATCGCCTTTCGGCTGTCTATAGGAATCTCACGTGCCGAGTCCGAATAACCCTGCGAGGTTGCGGCACATACGTCTCAATCGCCTTTCGGCTGTCTATAGGAATCTCACCCGGGACTGTTGCCCGGGTGGCGGTTTCCCAAACGGAACTTGAGGGTCTCAATCGCCTTTCGGCTGTCTATAGGAATCTCACGTGGCACAGGTACGGTCGGTTGTACGGCACACCGGGTCTCAATCGCCTTTCGGCTGTCTATAGGAATCTCACTTCCGCATATATCATTTCACGCGTCAATGAGTCTATTAAGAGTCTCAATCGCCTTTCGGCTGTCTATAGGAATCTCACGGGGGCCCAACGAGAAGGATATTCAACTGCGAGTGCTGGTGAGTCTCAATCGCCTTTCGGCTGTCTATAGGAATCTCAC
>Ga0116188_1000274_pt1 | contig 56907 bp, 42 predicted proteins | sample AD_JPNTR2_MetaG_FD_89807 | JGI IMG/M metagenome (GOLD analysis project Ga0116188, IMG submission 89807) | Active sludge microbial communities of municipal wastewater-treating anaerobic digesters from Japan - AD_JPNTR2_MetaG | ecosystem: Engineered > Bioreactor > Anaerobic > Digestate | place...
GTCAAAGGAAAATCATCAGCAAAAGCCAGCATATCCACAACCAAATCCTCGGTCCGCCGGCTTGAAAACACCCTCAATGACTTATCCACCACAAACCCCGTGACAAATTCCCTGACCAAAACAGGGGGCAATGCCAACAAACACCCCATGAACTTTCATCACCGGGATTATGTCACACCCAGGCTTGGTAGAGTACCTCCCAAAATTGACTTTACGGGGGAAGGGGCGGGTGCGGGGACAGGGGGCAGGAGCGTGAACAGGGACAGGAACAGGAACGGGATCAGGGACAGGTCAACGTCATTCATCAATCGGGGCGAATCCCACCATTCTGGTCATTCCAACAGGCTCATCGCCGACAATAACTCCACCTAATGCTTGGAAAATCTCCTTGGCCCATAAAAAGGTCCCCAATTCACTAAGGTGGAGACCATCGCACAAATACGGGTCGATATCCAGATCCTTTGTTGCCCTCTGCATATCAGCAATAATCAAGTGTTCTATCTCTTGCCCCATGATCTGCACCATTTCGTCAAGAGCCTGTTCAAAATACATGATTATTAGAGCCACAAAGTCACCTGCCTGTTGTTCCCAGATCACGGAGCGGGCAAAATTCGGGTACAACACGTAAACGATGTCCACGTTTGGAGCATCAGTCTGGATAGCCTTGATAGTGGTGACCAGATTTGCAATAACCTGAGCCTGGAATTCAGGCAGCCCTTCAATCGCTTTAGCTACAGCATCCTGATCATTATGGTTAATTGCACCGAAACGATTGACATAGTCATTCCCCCCCAAGGACATCAATACAACCTGAGCCTGCTCCAAATTGGGCTTCACCTTGTTTTCATAAAAGTTGCTACCAGGTAACCATTGCTCAGAGACACTACCCGGTACAGCTACGTTTATGTCTTCAGTTGGAACCAGAGGATCCATCAATTCCTTCAGCCGCGCAGGGAAGAACGGATAATCACCATCACCCAGCGAAGGTATGCTGTCACCAATAGTTAAAATACCAAGGCTTCCATTACGTATGGCTCCAGCCAAGTGCCTGGTATTGTTGGTACTTGCACATTCAGACCCATCGCCTGGATCAACCACCAGAATGTAATTGCCATCATCAAGGCCACCAAACGAGAACACGCCATTTGGACAAGTGGTGGTAGTCTTCTCATCACTCTCAGAGAAAAGAACGACGTCCACGTCACCCAACAGCTCATCACCATCGGTCAAACGCTGGCGATAAAAAGAATAAGAAGTGAAGTCGTTATCACGATAAACGGTCCCACTAATTGCAGGTTCAATCAATTCGTCTGGACTTGGGCACTCAGGTGGTTCGATGTCCTCATCACTGCCATCATCCGATGGGTTGTCGTCTCCTGAACCTGGATCTTCAGTAGCGTCGTCTTTAGCATCGGTTGAATCTTCACTAGGCTCCACATCAGATTCGTCACGCTCACTGTCAACATCAGCCACGTCTGAATCTGGTGTCTCGGTGGAATCACCAGCCACGTCACCTGTCAGTGCGTCATCATAGATGATCTCTTTATCATCCGGGGAGCATCCAAAAAACAGCGCAACGACTAAACCCATTGAAATTACAAAGCGTTTCATCTAGTCCTCCTGCGACACAAGAGCCGAAGCCTGAGCAAATTGTATTGCTCTAACAGGTTTTGCGCAATATGACGCATGGCACAAAAGTGGTGATTATATGAACGACACAAACGTTTATTGCGAATTTACAGGATTATGGAGTTGGGCTCGGTTATAATTAGAAGAGGTATGAAATACCAAACTGGAAGCCGACGTGGCCAGCGACACCAGAGCCTCCCTCCACGGCAACAACAGCCGGACCAAACTCTAAGTTAGCGTGAATATTTAGCTCCCTAATCACATTGTATTCGAAGCCTATGTTCCACAGTATTGGGATCTCACCCACTGCAGTACGGAACCAAACGCGAATCGGCATCCTAAGTCCAGCGATAACGGCGATGCGAGGGTTGTCCCAGCGATGGCTGTACTTGAGTTCCGGGCCTCCAATCTGAAATGCTGCATCGAAAAACCCCAGATAGTTCATAGCAATACCAAGATCTGCACCAAGGGAGATTGCGTGCGGACCTTGCTTCCACACCTGGCCCTTTAGCTGGACACCAAACGTGTTACCAAAAGTGGCATTCCAGCTCTGAATGTTGTAGCCAAGGTAATCAAGAGTAAGGAATGGCGTAATTTCAAACTTCGGTAACACTGGGATATGCACGCCAAAATCAGTAGACGGCCAACCTGTGCGGACTTCAAACGCGTAAGTACCCTTCGGCAGGATTTCGGCACCTTGGGTCAACCAACCAGACCCGCCCTTAGATTTGGCTAAAGCTGTTGATGCGGTGGACATAACGGAAATGGCTGCTACCACTGCAACCAGCGTCCTAAGAATCGACTTCATGCTACCCTCCAAAAATTTAAACACTCTGATCTATCCCTAAGCGAAAAAGCTCGCGTTGGTAGATGCTCGGGCCGAATTGTATAACAACAGTGCTAAGCTTTCAAACGTCACCCAAATTTATCATTATAATCAGGATAATGCAGTCAAGGCAGAAGCCTAAATCACCAAAGGTATGAGATGCCGATTCGGCCACCAGCGTGGGCAAAAGTGCGGACAATACCTCCCCGGGCTACGTCAACTGATGGGCCGAATTCGAGGTTTGCGTGAATGTTCAGCTCCTTGATCACATTGTATTCAACGCCGGCGTTGACCAGAATTGGAATTTCACCAGCCGCGGCACGCATCCAGACGCGAATCGGGACCCTCAGACCAGCGATCAGAGCGATGCGAGGGTCGTCCCAGCGATGACTGTACTTGACTTCTGGGCCTCCAATCTGGAAGGCTGCGTCAAAACCACCTATGTAGTCCATGGCTATACCTAGGTCGGCTCCAAGTGTGACTGCATCTGGACCGTTTTGCCACAGTTGGCCCTTTAACTGGACACCAAGCGTGTTTCCAATGGTGGCAGCTGCCCGGACATTGTAAAAACCGTAATCAAGGGTTAAAAATGGCATGATTTCAAACTTGGACGTGAACGGGATGTGAACACCAACATCGAATGCCGGCCAACCAACGCGAAATTCCAGTGCATAAGTGCCCTTTGGCAGGATCTCGCCGCCCTGGGTCAGCCACCCGGAAGTACCTTCTGATGCAGGTGAATCCTCAGATTCGGCGGGCGCTTGGGATTCGGATGGAGCACCAGACTCGTCTGGAGCCTCAGACTCGGCAAAAGCTGTTGAAGCGGTGGACATAATTGACATGGCCGCAAAAATGGCAACAAGCGTTCTAAAAACCGACTTCACTTTATCCTCCTCTTTTCGCCCATCCGTATAGGCAAAGCAGTTCAGTGGCAACGTGGGCACCTGCGATGGCCGTTATGCCTGTTGGGTCAAAGGGTGGCGCGACCTCTGTAACGTCGCCTCCGACCAAATTTATGCCTGCCAAGGCCCTTAGCAGCGCGGCGACTTGCCAAGATGCCAAGCCTCCCCACACTGGAGTGCCGGTACCAGGGGCGTACGCTGGGTCCAGGGCGTCGATATCAAAGCTTATGTATGTAGGCCGGTCGCCAACCAGCGATTTAATCACTTGGGATATTTGGTCAATCGACCGCTGATGTATCGAGGGTGCGTCAATGATTTTCAATCCACAGTAATCTTCACAATGAGTCCTAATGCCAACAAGGCATGAAGTTTTGGGGTCTATGAGCCCGGCTTTGACTGCTTTGTAAGTCCAGGTTCCATGGTCCAAACGCTCTAAATCATCGTCAGGCCATGTATCCGAGTGAGCATCAAACTGAACCAAGGAAATTGGGCCATATTTTTGGGCAAAGGCCTGCAAAATTGGCAAGGAAATGAAGTGATCGCCACCTAGGCTTATCACACCCACCCCAGCCGCCAAAATCCCGGCAATATGCGCCGATAAAGCCGCAGGAAAATCCTGAGGCTTTGCGTAATCAAAGGCTACGTCACCGTAATCAATGATATTTAATGATTCAAGAGGCGAGTACCCCCAACCATAGGGAGGATCAAATGGCAAAAGACTAGAAGCAATCCTAACAGCCCTAGGTCCAAATCTGGCACCAGGCCTATTGGTAACCCCTAAATCAAACGGCACCCCGGTAAAAGCCAAGTCCACCCCAGCGAGGTCCTTAGTATATCGACGCCGCAAAAAGCTAGTCGCTCCCCCAAAAGCATTCTCGAAGGCCAAACCTCGCAAATTGCTGGAGGTAAAGGCCAAATCAACCTGGTTTTTTGAATCGCCAAGGGACATAGCTGTATCCATGAACAAACCCAGAGGCGATTTTAGCAGATTTGATGCAGGCAGGGGGAGCGGCGGCGGGAGCAGGGACAGGATCAGGAGGCAGGTTCACTCGGCGTCTTCGAGCAGGTATCTGGCAATTACACCGTCGATGTCTGGGCCGTTGGACATGGGGTCCTTGACGAAGGGCTCGTTTGTGTCCGGGTTAATGACCGTGTGGGCTGAGACTAGCTTGATGAAGCGAAAGCCTTGCTCTCGTATTTGCTGGCCTAGCCCCCCATCCATTGGTAGGTCATCCAAGTCAAAATGGTCTCCACCCGCAAGTTCGAAATTGAAGGGATCGACTGGATTTGACTCCTGGTTGTACTTCACAGGGTACCTGCCTGCAAACCCAGGCCATAACTCTGGATTCGGCTCATACTTGGTCTCATCTGCAGCCGTGTAGTCATGTGGAAAAGCCACGAAGTTCTCGCCATCAATCGAAAGCATGACCACTATCAAATCCATGAAAATGTACGATGCGCCAGACTGGAAGCCATTTTCAAACACCACAAAGTCGGTGCCAGGCCCATTTTGGACCACTGCCCCACCCCAGGAAAGCGTTATGTAGTTATCGACTCCCTCTTCGTAGCCAAGGGAAAACACATCATAGCTCCCGGCATATTGTCCAGCACCAAACACGCCATTGGCGGCTTTGTTGGCATCCTTAAAGCCCTCACCCGTGTGGCCAGGAGCGTCAACGACAACGTTTGCAACATAAACCCCAGGAGTTGGCTCGTTGACCGTTTCAGAATCATTCAGACCATCGTTATGAACCTCTAAATCATCCAAAGCATCGCCCAAAACCTCGGAATCATTCGATGCGTCGATCAAAGTTTCAGAATTGTCCATCGCATCGTTGAAAGCTTCAGAATCCTTCAAAGCATCGTTGAAAACCTCGGAATCATCGGACACGTCGACGAACACCTCAGAATCATTCGACACATCGGTAAAAGCCCCAGAATCATCCGCTGCATCGTAAAACGCGTCAGACCCGCTCAAAGCATCGTTCAAATCTGGACTATCAGCCCCGCCACAGCCAGCTAAACTAACGGCAATTATGGCAACAACGGCAGCTAAGTATGTCTTCATAAACAGTCCTGACACTATTCTTGGGGAATCATCTTGCTCCAAGCAAACCCACCACAACCAGTCTCTAAATCCGCACGGTCAGCAGGAGCTGCAGTTAAGGCCTCTTCCTTGCTTGCAGCATCGAATTTGGTCTGACAGTAGAACAGATCGCCTTCTGGTCCATAAGTCCAATCAAAACGGCTCCACAGATTGGGATTCCACGCATTTTCGGAATCATTCAGGGCCACAGCCCATTCCTCGGAATTGTTGAATTCATCGATGTGGAAAACAGAGGCCGTTTCACCCAAACCCATCGTCCAGGTAGTTGCAGTTATCTCGTGCGGTGTACCATAGCCATCGACATAACTGCCGATGAGCTCCAGTTCATCACCACCACCGCAGCCCAAGGTTATAAACAAACTGGCTGCAAACACCACGAGAAGAGATTTACGAACGTACATGTGTCCTCCTTTTGTCCGGCGGGAAACTATGCTTGATCTTGGATAAAAACTGGCAAGCCGCAACGCTTCCTCCCGAAACATTATGCGTTTATGGACGTAGGCGAGTGTCCTGGCTCCCGGATCATCCTCCCCCAGCCCTTCCCGGCGTCACCCGACACCAGTGGATTTTCTGGGTTCGTCCTCGGTTACAGTTGCGGGGGCAGCGCCGGCATCTCACCGGACTTCCTGCACCGTCCGTCCGAATCACGGGATTATTGGGCGATAACGGCGTGTGTGTCAAGAGGAAGGTCAGGGACAGGGACAGGGACAGGGACGGAAGCAGGAGGCAGGGATTTTGGGCTATAATTTGCTCGGCGTGATTTCTTGATTTGCGAGTATGTGGAAAAATGCACGATCGTTCAATTATTCGGTTGATTCAGTCGAGTGCAAGACACTATGGACCAAAGGCACTCTTACAGGTCACTTCTGGGGATAGCCAAGTTGAATACTCTTGGATTGAAGTTTGGAATGCTTTGGTTGCGATAGCAGAACAGGTCATCTCGACCGGATTGCCTCACGAAAGAGCTGTTGGGATTGTGGCCCCACAATCAAGTGCCAACACCTTGTTACTGGAACTTGGAATTTTAGCCGCAAGAGGTATTGTTTGTTACCTGGACCCCCCATATTCACAAGATCAATTAAACCAATTGGTGTTCGAAGCTAGGCCATACCTAGTGTTTGCCCCAGAGGCGGAATGGGGTAGGATAACTGCCACTGGCGACAAGTTTAACTATCCCATTAAGTGCTTGCCCATTCCTACATTGCAGCCAACTTATGCTGAAAACTTTTCGAAGGAGCTTGAAAATCGACTTGCGAATCTAGGCCCTGGAGCCCCGGCTGTTTGCCTGCGAACAGGGGCCAAGACCAAGGCCATCCAACGATGTGACCTATCCCACAGAAGCGTGCGTGCAATTTCTTTCGCCTTGGGGCAAGCCATCGGTACTACGCCATCTGATGTCTGGCTGATGCCTAATTTAAGGGCAAGGCCGTTTGACAAGCTGGCTGGACACTACGCTGCGATTACAACCGGCGGAGAAATCGCCATTATAGAATCCGACGAGCCTTTAGAGCTGATAAAGCAAATGTGGTTGGCCAGACCCACGATTTTGGTCTGTACAGTCAGCCAGCTTGAGGATTTGCTAGCACAAGTACAAGCAGAAGTAACCAATTTGGGAGGCTTGCAGGGCTGGCTGCTTAGGGGCGCTTTGGGCGCCGCAGGGCTTAAAGAAAGGACTTTGAAAGATAAGTTGGCTGGCCCGTTTCTGTCCAAGATTCAACACGAGATTTTTGGTGGAAGACTACGTGCCATCGTCACCGGTTTAGGGGCAGTCAACCCAAAAACTCGTAAATTTTTCCATAACTTGGGCATAGATATGCGCGGAACTTATGGGGTGGCCGAGGCAAGCGGCTTTGTCACTATCGATGCCAGTTTTGTAGATGTCCCGCCTGAAAACGTTGGCTTCCCTCTAGCTGGTGTTGAGCTAAAAATCGATTCAGGCAATAAAATCCTGGTGTCTGGCGCGGGCGTGATGCTACACTACAGAAGATCGAACGCAGAAGATGACCCCCAGTTTGAGGATGGATGGGTGCATACCGATGATCTGGGCAGGATAAATCCAGATGGCAGCCTGGTATTTCTTGGTCGACAGCCATTTCAGGAAAATCCAAAGGTGGACTTTGAGACGGCCTATACCGTCAGGCACGTTGAATCTGCAGCAAGAAGTTTCTCGATTCCAATTCCGTATGATGTAGAATCGGAACCAGACAAACAATACTCAGGAAAAGAATGAGTCGCACCTAATCAACAAGCTTTCCTGGATTCATGATATTTGAGGGGTCGGCCTCACGACGCACCGCTTTTATCAGGCTTAAACCAAGCTCCCCCTTTTCCAAAGATAACCAAGGCTTGTGATCAATACCCACCCCGTGGTGATGGCTAATGGTACCGCCGTGCTTTGCGATTGCGTCAGAAATGGCGGCCTTTATGGGCCTCCACTGACCGATTGGATCGTCTTGGTTTAGTGGATACATCAAGATGAAGTAAATGCACGAACCTGTGGGATAAGAGTGAGACAAGTGAGCCATAACATGGACTTTTTTCCCGTGACGGCCAAGCTCTGCCTCAAGGGCCTCTTGGACCTCCTTTTGTACCACGCCAATCTTTGACCATGGCACTGCAGTTTCATGGGTGTCGGTAGCTATTCCTGCATCCAAGAGGTCGTCGCGCATGTAAGGGTGCAGATAACGGTCACGATGCCAGTTTTTCGTAGGGGAACTGCCCACCGAAAGTCCGCCATGTGCTCTGCAAATGGCTATAGCCCTTGAAACATCGTATTCGACTTCCCTTAAACTTCCTTCTGTTCCAATTAAGGCAACACACTTTTGGTCTTTGAAGCCCAAGGGCGAAAGGGCCTTCAGGCCAATCTCTTTCAACAGATTTCCGCTACCCATTTTTAGATATGTGGCCGTTTCAACAGCATCTGACAGGCGCATGTACGACAATTTCAGGTCGGCTTGGCTGATTGCTCGCAAGGCTGCAGTTCCAGCCGCAAAATCCGGGAAAAGTACGGCCTTTATTTGATAGGCTTCTGGCTTTGGACGAATCCTGACGGTTGCTTCAACTATCACTCCAAGGGTCCCCTCAGAACCGGCTATACACATATCCAAGTCAGGACCAGCCGCGGAGACAGGACCAGTCCAGGTGACCAACTCGCCTTTTGGTGTGATAACTACGCAGGATTCCAACATATCATGGATATCGCCGTATTGATTTGACTGCTGGCCGGATGACCTAGCGGCAATCCAGCCCCCCAAAGTGGAAAATTCAAAGGACTGGGGATAATGGCCAAGGATGTGGTTGGTTTTTGCCAGTTCAGCCTCAAGATCCGGCCCATAAATGCCGGCCTGAAAAGTGGCGGTCTGGTTTTCAGGGTCAAACGCCAGGATTCGATTCATCTTGGTCATATCCAGACAAATGACTGGACGTCCTTGCGGATCCCAGGCCTCTACGCCTCCAACGACGCTTGAGCCACCACCAAAAGGTACAACCGCCCAATTGCGCTCGCCACAAAGGCGCAAAATGTCAGCCACCGCCTCGTTTGAAGTAGGTAAAACCACCGCGTCAGGGGCGTTCCTGATGTCGCCGCGTCGAAGGCGCAACAAGTCAGGAAGACTGCGCCCCATCGAGTGCATAAGCCTGGACATGTGGTCCTGTTGCACAAATTCCTGGCCACCAGCTGCAGCTACAAGATCGGCCAAGTCAGCCTCGTTAAGGCGAACGTCAGGCAGCAAAACATCTTCTGGATTCACAGGCGGGATGTGGGTACCAACCAAATCCGCCCCCAATTGCTTGCCCAGCCATTTCAAAAACGTGTCGCGTTGGCCGTGAAAATCATAGCGGGTATTAGCCCAACCCCACCCGCACCAATTTGTATCACTTCGTTTGATTGCCATGTTCTAACTCCTGCGCTCCAACTGCTGGATGAAGCTTCCAAAGTCCCATTTCAGCATTTTTGGGACGACCTGAAAAGGCATCGCGAATTGCGACCTTTTCCAAATAAAAAGGCTCGAAATTCCAGCCACTTGCCTTAAGTTTTGCCTCGGCCAGGTCTGACTCGTCGGTAACCGTCGCCCAGGCACCTCGTAACCAATATAGATCACACTGGCCAGGACTTCGAGGCTGAATATCTTTTGTTATCAATCGTACAAACAAATATCCCTTGTCTGTGCACTCTGGAGTGACTCTGTCTGGATTGGCACGACCTTCGATTTCCAGTGGATACCACACGTCTGCATCGTTTGGTTGATCAATCTCACCTGCAAACCATATCTGACTGTTATCTGGTAGTTTGGGGGCCACTTTCGCCAAAAACTGATACTGGACAGGCAGCGGATCTGGCTCCCAATCCCATGAAAAGGCCATCCAAAGCATCGCTGTGGTAAGCGCGGCCAACAACAGGGGGGCAATTACCTTTTGTGCCTTGGGAGCCAACTTCAAAGCCATCTTGCCGATCCATCCAACGGCGGCCCCACCCAAAAGGGCCATGAAGGGCCAGCCAACAAGCCCGTAGCATTCATGGTGGACTTCCATGGACTGAAAACCGGCAATTGCGGCGGCCAAAGGTGTCAAAAACCAGGCCGCAAAAAGGGCGACCAAGCGCCCTCTGCCCCACCCTACTAATGTACCTAACGCGCCAAGCACGACGATAATGACGCTGTGGGACTCAGGCGCAATAACTAGGCGATAAAATTGCTTTTTAAAGACTAATGCAAACAAATCAAATGAGACAAAAGTGGGCTTGACAACTGGGGTGGCGATTTCATCAAGGATTATCCTGAGCGCACCGGCTAGTGCCAGCAAAATCGTAAAAACGATTACAGATGACACCGCATGCAGCTGGCCACGTAAGTGCTTGATTGAAACCAGCCCCAAGACTGCCAACGGCACAACCAGCAACACTGATTCTGGCCTGGATAAAATGGCGAAGATCCAAAAAATCCCGGCCACAACTGCTGATCGAATAGTAGGCCTTTGCCTTACAACTTCAGTCGCCACGAAGGCCAACACGCCCATAAAGGCGGCCGTTACGCCAGCATCTAAAACCTGACTCCATCTGATTAAGTCAGGTGAAAAGGCGGCCAAAATCCCGGCGGCAATCCCAGTCAATGGGCCCCACCACATGGTCCCAAGAATTGCTACCAAGGCCACTGTGCCAGCAGAAAACAGCAAGGAAATCCATTGTTGTGCGACGACCGGATCTCCAATTGCCCAGGCTAATGGCGCCCCCCAAGCAGCTGGAAAACGATACCAGGTATGGCGGGTAAACAGGGGAATTCGTTCAATTTCAGCAAAATTAATAGGCCCGGCAGTCCCTAAAATCAACCTCAATACAATGGCCAGCAAAAACGCGATGGCGGCCAAAAGCAAAAGCCTTTTACCAGTTTGCCTGCTTTCCCAATTCCAAAGGTCAAAGCCAAGAGAAATCACGCCCAAAATGAAAAGCAGCCACATCGCAACCGGAATAATGCCATTGAACCATAAATCACCCGTGGAATTTCCGATGTGGTGCGGTTTAAAAGCCCTAAAAGGGCCGCTACCAGGTGGCAGCCACTTCTTACCAGGGGCGGCCAAGGAGAGCCAAGGTTGATAGTCACTGCCTTCAAACTTGGCCAAAACCGCGGATTTAATCGTTTGATTAAAGGCCCGATTTTCAAAGCTGACGCACCAATGGCCAGCAACTGTTCCCTTGCATGAGAGTTGCGGGTCAGTTAGTTCTATTTGCCCGCAAGATGGCCCATCGCAGACCCGTGCCATGACCTTGCTTTCTTCGATTGAAGCTCCATCAAAACGAGCGTTTGCGCCGATATCTGAAAAAATCTGCTGGATCTGAGCTGCTACATCAGGCCCTAAAACCCTTGCAGGCTCTTCGCTAAAGGCCCATTGGCTCGTAAGCAAAATCCCACAAACCAGCGTGATTACGATGTGTTTTTGACTAATCAAATAAACCCCACCCATTGGGTGAGGCTAGTGTAACTCAAAATCACGCCACCGGTGTGCCAGATTCCAAGTTGGGCCTAGAGGCGTGCCACCCAAAAACCCCGCCTGTGTCGATGGCTGACTTGCGATTGAGGCTAAGATTTTCGGCGCCAGTTGGCTAGGGGCGAAAAGTTTGATAGTGTCCGTCTGTGGACTTTTTTGGAGTAAACAACATGAGATTTCTTGGGGCCTTCATCTTCTCATTCATTTTGGTTTTTGCCGGCACACAGGCAGCGCAGGCCTGTACGAACTTTCTGGTGACACCTGGGGCATCGACCGATGGCTCGACTTTTATTACCTATTCGGCAGATTCCCACGATCTTTATGGTGATTTGCAGGTAATCCCTGCTGGTGTGCACCCCAAAGGTTCAACCATCACCATCTATGAATGGGACAGTGGAAAACGCCTGGGTGAAATTCCGCAAGTGCCGCGGACCTATGCGGTGGTGGGCCATATAAATGAGCACCAAGTCGGCATTACTGAAACCACGTTTGGCGGCCGAATGAAACTGGTTGATCCCAAAGGGATAATCGACTATGGCAGTTTGATGTTTATAACCCTTCAGCGCGCTAAAACTGCAAAAGAAGCCATCCAGATCATAGTGGACCTTACCACCGAATATGGGTATGCCAGCGGCGGCGAGTCTTTCAGCATCAGCGACCCCAAAGAGGCCTGGATCATGGAGTTTGTTGGCCGGGGTGAATGGGGCAAAGGCATCTTGTGGGTGGCCAGAAAGGTACCAGATGGCTATGTTTCCGGGCACGCAAATGCCGCCAGAATTCGCCAATTCCCCAGAAACGACAGAAACACGCTTTTTGCCCCAGATATCGTCCAGTTCGCCAGGGACCGCGGCTGGTATGAGGGGTCTGACGCTGACTTTAGTTTTGCGGACACCTATGCCCCCGCCGATTTTGGAGCACGACGTGCCTGTGATGCCAGAGTCTGGGCGTTTTTTAGACGAGTCGCTCCAAACATGAACTGGACCACTGATTGGACTGACGGGAAACCAGATGCAGAACCGTTACCTTTGTGGATTAAACCTGAAAGAAAGCTTGATGTTGCAGACATGATGGACCTGATGCGTGACCACTTCGAGGGCACGCCTTACGACCTGTCCAAGGGTGTGGGTGCCGGCCCATATGAACTGCCCTATCGTTGGCGCCCCATGGAGTGGAAAAACAAGGGTAAGACTTACTTTCATGAGCGTTCCACCTCAACCCAACAGACCGGCTTTAGTGTTATCGCACAGTCACGGGCCAAGCTGCCAGGCCCTATTGGGGGGATTTTATGGTTTGGCGTGGATGACACTGCTTTGACCGTTTATGTGCCAATGTATGCTGGTATCCTGAGCGCACCTCACGCCTTTGCTCCTGAGACTGCCGATTTCAAAACCTTTTCTTGGGATTCCGCGTTTTGGACCTTTAACTGGGTTTCAAACTGGGTTTACACCAGGTACAAGGACATGATCGTGGACCTGAAGGTTGTGCAAAGCGGCTTTGAAGGCTCATACATCTCTGAGATTCCAGAAATCGACGCCGCCGCGTTGGACTTGTACAAGCGTTCTCCAAGGCTGGCCAAAGAGTATCTGACCAAGTTCAGCCATGAACGTACGGCGACGCTTCTTAGCAGGTGGCAAAAGCTAGGCCAAGAACTGTTCATGAAGTACCTTGATGGAAACGTCCGAGACGAAAAGGGTAACGTCACCCACCCACCTCATCCAGACCACTGGCTGGATCGAATTACTGAAGAACGGCCTGGTTTTTACGAAGTCCTACCTATGCCAGGCCAACTTCAGGAGGGCGAGTAGGCGCCGCAGCGAATTGCCTTAGTAACGCATGAATTATGGTGACTATCAGCCCATTTTTGACTACGATCCCGTGATTCTTGAAGGAGCCTGTTGATGGAGCCCAACGAAAACAAAAAGTTTCCCCGTTCATTTTGGACCGCTAACGTAACCGAGCTGTTTGAGCGTGGTGCGTACTATGCAATGGCTAGCTTTGTTGTCATCTACCTCGGGCAACTTGGGCTTGGCGACTATTGGCCATCTGTCTTGAATGGGGTTTTGTGGACGCTTATATACTTTTTGCCGATCCTGTCTGGGACCATTGCAGATCAGGTGGGGTTTAGAAAATCGCTGATTCTGGCCTTCATTTTGTTGACGGCTGGCTATTTGTTCATGGGCTCACCCGTGTGGTCAGGAGGGGCTGAACTAAGCGACACAGTTGGCAAGGAATTTACCGCTGGCATAGACGTGCTTTTGCCTCTGCTGCTTGGGATTTTATTGATCGGAGTCGGGGGCTCGTTTGTTAAACCATGTATCAGTGGGACGGTGCAGAAAACGGCTGTCGGCAAGGCTACACTTGGATTTGCCATATTTTACATGGTTATCAACATTGGCTCTTTGTTTGGCCGCGGCGTGTCGTATGCTGTTCGCACCAAAATGAATGACCTTTCATTGATATTTGCGGTTGCCGCGGCGTGCTCGATCCTTGCCTTGCTGACGGTGATTTTTGTGTACCGGGACCCGGAAGTGGAGCTTGGTGAAGGGACTGTGTCAAAGCCAAGAAAGAGCGTTGGCGAGATCCTGATTGGGATGGTAACTGTTCTAAAAAACGCAAGATTTGCCTTGTTTTTGCTGGTCTCATCAGGGTTCTTTTTCCTGTATGCCCAGGTTTACAACGTTTTACCCCTGTATCTGAAACGAGTCGTTGAAACCAATCCTGCCGTTGACTTGTACACGATGGCAAACCCTTTTGTAATCGTGTTTTTCCAGCTTTTAATAACCAAATTATTTGGTAAGATGCGCCCCATCCGCTCGATCATTGTTGGGACCATAATTATCGCGTTATCGATGATTATCAACTTGATTCCAATCTTTTTTGCAGACAACGTCAGGGTCGCCTTTATGGGCTGGTTGCCCGTTGGATCTGTGATGATCATCCTGACTGTCGCCATGATCGCGTTTGGAGAGCTTTTCACCTCGGCGCGTTCGTATGAGTACATCGGAGCCTTGGCACCCAAAGGTCAGGAAGGGCTGTTTTTGGGCTACGCAAACCTGCCAATGGCGATTGGTGCCTTGGTTGGTGGACCAGCTGGCGCCGCAATCTTCAATGAAATAATGGCCAAAAACGCGGTTGAATTGGAAAATGGCCTGCTTGAATTAGACCCCTTCTACAACGCTATGGGCTGGACAGTGCTGATGGGCATTGGACTGGCCTCTGCTATCAGCATGGTGCTATACAATCGATGGATTGAGCGCAACCCAGCTTAGTGATTCTATTTATTAGTCTTGATGAAGTTGGTAACCATCGAAACCATTCCGGCTACGTCGGCTACGTTTGCAGGCACCACAAGGGTGGTATCAGAGGAATTGGCCAATTCGCCAAACTTTTGCAGGTAGTTTTCGGCAACCCTAAGCTGCATGGCCTCCATTCCACCGCGATCAACCACTGCAGAGGCAACGGATCGCAACCCCTCAGCGGTTGCGGTAGCCACGGCGCGAATAGCTGCAGCCTGGCCTTCAGCTTCGTTGATGCGCTGCTGTTTTGTTGCCTCAGAGGCCTTGATAACCTGCTGTTTTTGGCCTTCAGCGTTGTTGATTGCCGCGTCTCTTTCACCTTCGGAGGTCAGGATCATCGCTCGCTTTTCACGCTCGGCTCTCATCTGCTTTTCCATCGCGTTCAAGATATCGCGTGGCGGAGTGATATTCTTGATTTCATAGCGCAAAACCTTGACACCCCAAGGTTCAGAGGCCTTATCCAGTTCTGAAACCACAGCGGCGTTAATGTTGGTTCGCTCTTCGAAGGTCCTATCCAAATCGATTTTACCGATCTCAGAACGCAAGGTTGTTTGAGCAAGCTGCATCAGGGCGTAAACGTAGTCATTCACCCCATAAGACGCACGTTGGGGATTTAGAACCTTCAGGTACAAAACGCCATCAATACCAACCGAGACGTTATCCCTAGTAATACAGGTCTGCTCGGGGATGTCGATTGCCCGCTCTTTAAGCTCGTGGCGATACCTGATTACATCGATAAAAGGCAGCAGGATATGAAATCCAGCCTCAAGAACGGCGTGAAACTTACCAAGCCGCTCAACCACATAGGCATATTGCTGGGGCACAACAACGGCCGTTTTCGCTATGATGACCAGCACAACAACAGCCAGAACTCCAACAACAATCAGTGTCGGCGTCATACTCTACCTCTTTTAATTAATTCCATTCATTTGTTGACTGTCATCTACCACGACGTGTAGTGACAACCCATCCACCTTAACTACCTTGCACCGCTGACCAGGTGTCAGTGCCGAGTCACCAACATTTACAGCGGTCCATACTGTGCCACGAAGCTCAATCGCCCCGCGATCACCTGGGGCAATCTGGTCATTTGCAGTTCCGAGCTCATCTACGAAATCATCGACGTTTTTAGCAGGTTTTGACTGCATTCTACGCATTATTTGACGACGGAATAGCAAAAGAGAGGCTACCGACAGCACCGAAAACGCCAACAACTGCAACCACAAGGGTGTGCTGGGCACAATGCCAGTCACCAGGCCGATTACAAGTGCAGCCGCCCCAAAGAACATGATAAAAACACCAGGAGCAGCCATCTCAATGACCATCATTACCAGACCCGCGACAATCCATATCCACCAGGACATAATCACACCCCAAAAAACTAGTTGGCTATCCTAGGCAGCCGTAGCACCGTTGCCCAAGCCCTACTCTAGGTCCTGTCCCTGGTCCTGATCCTGTCCCTGTCCCTCGTCCTGTCCCTGCCCCTGATCCTGTCCCTGGTCCTCATATCGCTCCACCGAACCAACTGGGACGGCATTCGCCGGGGCGGTTTTTACTGCACTCACAGGCACAGTCTCTTGGCTACTCGGCTTCTCCTTTCTGAGGCCCAGAATTGCTGGGAAATCAAATCCAATACCAAGCAGCAATCTAAAGTCCCAGGTGTTTCGCTGTATGATACCGATGCCGACATTTGGCTCATACAGGTCCTTACCACATTTAGCCCAATCACCATCCATGCAGGCCGGGTTTCCAAATATTCGCTCGGCCCACGATCTGGGCTGCGTCACGTCATAGGAGGCTCGGATATCAATGGGCAGATAAATCCCCTCAGCCAATCTAATCGCAAGATTGATACCAAAAGTCAGCCTTGTAGTAGTCGGCGATGATGTCTGAAAGTTGTAGTCCTTGAATTCTTGCGGCACATAGCTCTGCTCTGCCCAAGTCTTGAATGGCAGCACAAACTCGGGTCCTATCACCAAGCCCAGCCTGATTGGCTTAAGTGGCAAGATGAACTGCACCAGCAAAGGAAGGCGCACATTTATCCTTTGAGCGTTAATCTTCCAATCGTAGCCTTCTAGTGGATGCTCCCAGATTTCGTCATTCTCAAACAAAACATCTAGTTCAAGTCCAACAAATTTAAAAAACCGCAGTTGCAGGTACAAACCACCACCAGCACCAAATCCACTTCTTTCATTACCAAACAACACATCCTGATTAACCATATCCAACGGGCTATTTGCAGGTTTATTCCAGTAGTTATAGCCACCCATTCCCTTTAAACCAAACTCAAACGAAAAGATGTCGCCCCAAGACGCCTGGGCAGGAGCCGCCATCAACAAAATTCCCATCGCAGCAAAAACGATTAGAGCCCTGTGTTTCATATCAACCTCCAACGTGATACAGCGGCATATTCTAGCATAAAGATGCGACACATGATGGAAATGTGGAGTGAAGGCTGGGACAGGCTCAGGACCAGGGACAGGAGGCAGGGACAGGGACAGGGACAGGATCAGGACCAGGGACAGGAGGCAGGGACAGGGACAGGATCAGGACCAGGGACAGGCTCAGGGGCAGGCCTAGGGCGAAACTACTTGGACCTGGAACGGATCGTGCGCCGGATGTCTAGGATGATGAAACCTACGAAAAATGACAATGACCCAGCGATCAAGACCCAATAAATATTCTGAACTAAACCAGTTACCCAGTGACTCTCCTGAGCTGTCGATTGATGAATCTTGCCAATCGTCATCCAGGATGAGGGGTCGTCAGACTTGTGGCACTTGGCACATGTCTCATGCAGATTCGCAGCATGAGTTGCAGCCTTTGGATCGTCAGAACGCCTGATGTCATGAGCCTCATGGCAACTGGTACAGTTGGCGACAGTTTTGTCGCCCAGCCTAGAAGCAGCCCCATGGTACGAGCGGTTATATGTCTCAGCCCGCATTTCAGTCATGCCGTTTCTGACAATCATGGCCTGATCAGCGTGGCAGTTCAGGCAAAGCTCCGGCACGTTGGTAGCATAGGACCCCGACTTCGGGTCCCATTTGCTTCTGATAGCATGGCTCTCATGGCAGTCAGTACACACAGGGACATCATCGTTTCCCTTCTCCAAAATCGCACCATGAACGCTTTCTCGATACAGCTTTTCAACCCCAGCGTGACATTTACCACAAAGCGCAGGGATATTTACTCTTGCAAGAGGAGAATCCTCATCGTCAGGACCAAACACGTGGTGCGAACCATGACAATCAACACAAGTAGCAGAAACCAACAGGCCAGACTTGCTGACAGCCAAGCCATGAACACTCATGAAATAATCAGCCACCTTCTTCTGGGAACCAACTGGAAGATCTGTCCGCTGCTCATCCATGTGACAGGCAGCGCATGTCTCGGACTGATTCAAGCGAAACACCCTAGAGCGCGGGTCTGCATCATCAAGGATGTCATGTGAGCCGTGGCAATCAATGCAAGCTGCAACAGTGGGACTCTTGGATTTTCCATGACGGCCAGCCAAATATTCGTCCATGGCGTCATCATGACACTGTGCGCACATTGCATTAGTAGCCAGATGGTCTTTCGGATCACCCAAAGATTTTTTCAATTCATGCGCATTACCGTGGCAATCCAGGCAGGCCACCCCACCCGACTGTCCCTTTACAGGAGGATGGTGGATGCTGCCTTGCAGAAGCTTGATGGAATCTTGGTGGCAGGCCCCACAGTTGACCGCGTCAGGGGCTTCATGGCCATCATCATCGACCTCGAAGTTGCCGTGACAAGCCCTACAGGCTTTATCTAGGTTGTCAGCATCACCACCACCATGAGCTGATTTCAAGAAAGCCTCTTCTTTGATGTCATCGTGGCAATCAATACAGTTGGGTTGAGCATTGGCTGAAAAGGCAAAGCAAAGAAAACTCAAAAGCAAAGCAGCATTAAATAGCCGTACCATCACGCCACCTCCTCGTCATGAGCGTCATGGTCAATGCGGGCAGATCTGCCTGTAATTTCTTCGTATTCAGCCGGATGGTGCTTAATCATATATTCCCTGCTGATGCGACCGCTCCACCAGACCTTGCTACCTGGAAAAACCCCAGCCTTAAAATGAACGTTGTAAGTGTGCCAAATCAAAATGACTGAAATCGCAAGCACCGCCTCCCAACGATGAATAATTCTCATCGTATCTAGGACCCAGAATGGAACAATGGCGAACAAGCGGTCTGAAAACCATAAAAACAGCCCGGAAATAACCATGACAAACGTGCCCCAAACCACCGCAAAATATTCGAACTTCTCGAACACGTCATAGCGGCCTGCAAAGGGCGGGTCCTGCCTTTTACCAATCGTGTAAAGAAGCAGGTGTTTAAATTCCTTAAGATCAGCTGGAAACTTTGGCAAAATTGCCCTGAAATTGCGGTTTCCTTCATCACTCAACAGGACCCAACCTATGTGGATAAACGACAACAACATCAAGGCAACAGCTGAAATCCTGTGAATCAACCCGCGCAATAAAGACGAGTCTTCGAAAAAGAAAACCCCTTTAAAAGTTTCAGGAAAAAGCAAAGGGATACCCGTGATGGACAGCAAAATAAAAGTCGTCATCATCACAAAGTGCTGCGCCCGAATCGACCAAGTCCAGCGCAGGAATCCTTCAGCCTCCTCGGTTTCAACCAAGCGGCCATGACGCACGCGCTCAACTTTTCGAACTATAGCCAGCAGTTCATCGTGGGTAAAAGGTTTCAGGATGTAGTCCAACGCCCCAAATTTCATGGCGTCAATGGCGGATTCTACAGTTGAAAAACCGGTCATCATCACCGAGTTAACTGCTGGAAAGCGTTTTTGAACCTGCTCCAGAAGTTCAAGCCCATCCATTTCAGGCATTTTCAAGTCGGTGAACATCAACTGAAAATCACCTTCCTCAAGCGCTTTCAGGGCCTCTTGCCCAGAATTGACACCCACCACCTCGAACTCGTCGCTGTGACGCCCCAATGCCGTCGCAAACGCTCTCAAGATAGCTGGCTCGTCGTCGACCACTAGTATTCTAGTCATCAGTTCCCTCCAGAAATGGGCAACCTAACTGTAAAAGAGGTTCCCCGACCAACCACAGACTGGACCTCGATATGACCTTTATGTTGTTCCACAATCCCCCACGCTATGGCCAAACCAAGCCCAGTTCCCCTGTTTTCCTTGGTGGAAAAGAAAGGTTCAAAAAGCTTGGCCTTGGCCTCAGGTGCAATCCCAACACCTGTATCAATCACTTCAACCGCAACGTGGCGATCTTCAAGCCTGGAAATAACAGTAATTACACCGCCTTCAGGCATAGCATCCAGGGCGTTGACCAACAGGTTTAAAAATACCTGCTGCATCTGTTTGTCGTCGATTAAAACGTTTGGAACTTCCGCAAAGTCAGTTTTAATGGGAATTTTTGCCAAAGTCGCTTGGGGTTCAACTATCTGAATGGCTTTTTTCACAACGTCGACCAGGTTGCTTGGTTCAGGCTTGAATGGAGTTTGCCGAGCGAAATCTAGTAGGCCCCTGACAATGTCGCGGCATCGTTGAGACTCACTGACGATTAGCTCAATATTTTCACGATACTTACCGGATAAATCCGAGTCGGCCTCCATCGTGCTGGCGGTCAGCAAAATCCCAGTGATTGGGTTGTTGATTTCATGTGCAATACCAGCAGAAAGGCGACCAAGCGAAGACAAACGCTCAGACTGCAACAACTGTCCGCGAGTTTCCTCAAGTGATTGGGTCATAGTGTTGAACGAATCGGCTAACTCACCAAGTTCATTATTGATTTTAATGGGAATTCGATGATCAAGTCGCCCGGAGGCAATAATCCTGGTACCGCTTAAAAGCCGACCTATTGGTCGTAGGATCAGTAAGCGCGTAAGCAGATAAATAACTAATGAAACCAGGATAATAGTTATTACAGTGGTAATTATAACTTTGGCTCTGCTAGTGGCAATCTCCCCATCAATTCTTTCAAGGGATATCACGGACTCCATCACCCCTAGGACTTTACGATCAGCTGAGTGAGCATGGCACTCGCCGATGCTGCAGGCTCGCTCGTTGTATATTGGGTCAATCACCTGAAAGCGCCTGATGCCATCTTTCCCAACGTATATGTTTGTGCGCTCGTTGCTTTCCAATTGATCCAGGGGACGCCCGCTTGAATGGCAGCCCCTGCAGGCGTCACTGGCAACGTCTACCTGCTTGCCAATCTCGGCATCCCATGAAGAGAACATGACCTCGCCATCTTTGTTAAAAATGCGAATACCATCAATCCCTTCTTGACGCCCAACAGTTTGAATTGTTTGGGTTATTGCAGACCGATCATCCTGGAGCATGGCATAGCGAAGGCCACGCTTTATAGTGTCCGAGGTCCGATGCAGCCCATCAAAGGCCTCACTGATTAAGGCCCGTTCCAAGGATTTCGAGGTGTACCAAGCCTCAATCCCCAATACCACCACTAAAGCCAAGGAAACCAGCAAGATCAAAGTGAATGCAAGGCTTTGCCGCTTCATGCACTGCACCCAAAGAGGCTGGGTGATTTTATCGGACATTTATGGTCTAGGTCAATCAACCTTTCCTGGGGCCTAGTATCCCCCCGGCTGAAAACCTGGTCTCTTCAACAGTGTAAAATGCTTTTGGAGCAAGCTCTTTCACGATTTTTACGAATTCCGGTACGCTTCGTCTCTTTATTACAGAAATCAATACAAACACCGGTCCATGCATCCCCTCACCAGGAACAACGGTGACCCCAAAGCCAGCTTCACGAAGTTTATTCACCAAGGCAAGGTTTTCAAAGGTCGTGATGACGCGAACTAAGCGAGTACCAAGCCCAATGATTCCTTCAAGTTTCACACCTGTAAGCGTCCCAACGGCAAAGCCTCCAGCATAGGCAACCACATAAGCTGGACTTTCATTGATTGAAAGAATCGTTTTGCTGATGGCAAGAATAAAGATGGTAAGCTCAAAAAAGCCAGTAAAAGCAGCGAGGTAGGCCCGCCCTTGAACCGCCATTATCTGGCGAAAGGTCCCCAAGGTAACATCACAAACACGCATGAAAAAGATCAGCAACGCCCCACCCAAAATCGACCACATGAAAAAGCAACCTCCAGAAACGATCCGAATCGAACTTACAGCAGAAAGGAAGAATGTCAACAGGGACGGGGACAGGGGCAGGGGCGGGGGCGGGAGGCGGGGGCGGGGAGTAGACCTTCCCCATTGTAGTTGTGTTCGTGGTCGCCGAGCGTGTACGTTTTTACTTGGATCCTGGCTCTAACTTCAATGAACTACAACGCTAATCCTTACCAAGATGGATTCGGTGCCGTAGTGATGGAGGATACTTCAACAAGTGAGAACGGAACATCGCCATTTTTTTACCCTAAGAAAGTTCAAATGCCCCTGCTAAGCCGCCAGTGTGCTAGCATGCTCGCACCCTTACGCGGAGTTTTTAAATGCTGGAAATCCACATGACTCGTGTTGCGCGGCTGTTTGCCGTCTGTTTACCCCTAGTTATCTTGCCTGCTGGACCTTCCTTGGCTCAGTCTGAAGAAATGAATGAAGGGAAAAAGTCAGCAACCAAGGTTGAGCTGGATCATTCTCCGGCCGAGCTTGTTTGGGTGCGAATTCCAGGTGGTACTTTTAAGATGGGGTCGAGTGTCATAGCGGAGGAAAAGCCCGTTCATAAAGTGACGATGCCCACCTTCGAGATGACTAAGACTGAGGTGACGGTTAGTCAGTATAAGGCTTGTCTTGAAGCGGGAGCTTGCACACCTCCTGGTGACGATTCAGAATACTGCAATTTGAATGCTCCAGATCGTGGAAATCACCCTGTGAATTGTGTTGATTGGAAACAAGCCCAAGCCTTCGCAAAGTGGGCTGGAGGTCGGCTGCCAAGTGAGGCTGAGTGGGAGTATGCAGCGCGTAGTGGCGGGCGTAAGCAGGAGTATCCTTGGGGCAACAAAAAACCAACCTGTTTACATGCTGTGATGGAGGATTGTGGCCATGATGGAACAATGCCAGTTTGTAGCAGGCCAGATGGTAACACCGCTCAAGGCTTGTGTGACATGGCTGGCAACGTCATAGAGTGGGTCGAGGACTCCTGGCATGATAATTATAAAGGCGCTCCAAGAGATGGTTCAGCATGGGTGTCACGAAAAATCTATCGCAAGGTTACACGAGACGGCGCTTGGGATAGCTCAGCCGCAGCCATGCGATCAGCAAGCCGTGGCCCCTGCTCGCCAGACGGCCAAGGTTCCGGCAGCGGCTTTAGAATCGTAAGAACCCCACGCTAGCACCACTTTCCCCCACTGTGGGATGGCGTGTTATCCACGACTGATTGGGCCGTCGGTCCGCCGGCTTCCTGGTACCTAGGCGGTCGGTCATACGACGGCCCGCGAGTCAGGCCAGATGGCGAAGGTCTACGGACAGGAGACAGGGCGACATGGGCTGGGACAGGGACAGGGGCAGGGGCAGGGGCAGGAGGCTATGAATCCTCTTCCTTCATTTGCATTTTGGCGCCCCATTTGGCCAGGACGAAGGTTATGACACCAAGGCCTACGAACATCAGGAGGCCCAGTAGTTGACCCCAGATTCCGGTGTACCAAGCTGCAGGGGTATCTCGTAGGACTGTCACGCCATCAGCCACTGTTTCAAGGTTGAATTCTTTGCCGATGCTGATGAATCGAATTGCAAATGAAGTCCAATCGAGACGTAGCACTGCTGACACAATCCCGATGATTGCAGCACCTGCGATCATGCCTGACGCGATCAAAGTACCCTGATTGGCACGAGCTTCCTTCTCACGCTTCGAGCTGCCACTTCTAGCAACCAACCATGCAGTAAAACCACCAGCCAAAACCGCGGCGTTGATACCAATTGGCAGATACATACCAAGTGCAAATGCAAGGGTCGGAATCTTCAACAAGGTAACCACAACCGCAATCAAAGCCCCAATTCCATAAAGCAGGTAAGGCTGCTGCCCGCCAGTCATCAAGCCCTTGATGACTGCCGCAATCATGTTGGCCTGTGGGGCAGGCAAAACGTCTTCGTTAGAAACCATCGCACCGTTCTTTTCCACCAGGAAATGGAAGGCTTGATCCATGATTGGAATAACAAAGGCAACCACCAAAGCTGCAACAGCAAGACCCACGAATTTCCAGACTTGCTGCTTTCTTGGGGTGGCACCAATCCAGTAACCAACTTTAAAGTCCGAGATCAAGGCCCCAGCAACCGAAAGCGCAGTACAAACAGCGGTTCCAATGACCAGCGCCACAAAAATGCCAGTCTGGCCAGACAGACCAACTGCCATCATCACCAAAGATGAAATGATAACTGTCACCAAGGTCATCCCCGAAACTGGGTTTGTTCCAACAATCGCGATTGCCTCGGCTGCAACTGGGGTAAACAGGAAGCAAAGCAAAAACGAGATGACCATTCCGATTAAGGCGTACAAAATGGACTGTCCAACGGTAAAGTCCTTGGCCAAAACGCAGACTACGAAAAACAAAATGCCCATGCCCAGCGTGGCAAGAAGCTGAATCAAAAGGACATTCGCCGGCTTCATGTCCAAGTTGGTCCTGGCGACATCCGAAACGCCGCCTTTCTTACCAATACCTTTGAAGCCAAGCACTACGGAACTGGTGATTATCTTTCGCATTCTGATAAGACCAATGACGCCAGCGGTCGCGATAGCTCCAATGGCGATTGGCTTGATGAAAGCACTAAAAATGGCACCAGCGTTCATCTCGGCAATGTTGTAGGAAACACCTGCATATACCAGGGGTTCTGGACCGCCAAATATCACACCCATTAACGGCACAAAGATCATGTACGCAACTACAGAGCCAGCAAAAATGATGGCCGCATACTTAAGACCAATGATGTAACCAAGGCCAAAAAGCGCAGCGATGGCGTTTATCTTCAGTTCAACTCGGATTTTGCCCAGCCATTCACCGACTGGCCCCAAAACTGATGTGGTGGAAATGCCAGGATTCCAAGCATTTACTGTTTCCGCCAAAAAGTCGTAAGCGGCGCCTAACCCAAAGGAAGTCAGCAAAATTTTGCCAGCGCTGCCACCAGAAGACTCACCTGAAACCAAGATTTCATTGATGGCAGTCGCCTCTGGGAAGGGCAATTCCCCATGGCGGTCAGCTACAAAGTACTTTCGCAAAGGAATAATCAGCACCACGCCAAGTGAGCCGCCAAGGAAGCAGGCCAGGAAAATCTGCCACCACGTTGGTTGAATGGCGTTGAGGTAAAGCGCCGGAATAACAAAGGCAGCGCCAGCAGCAACAACGCCTGACGCTTGGCCGATGGACTGAACCATGACGTTTTCGAGGATGGTCGATTTCTTGGCCCTCATCCTGCCAAAAAATATCGCCGCAACCGCGATTGGAATGGCTGCCTCGATTCCAGAACCAGCCCTTAGAGCGATGTAAAGGCAGGCTGCAGAAAAGATTAAAACCATCACCAGGGCCATCAAGACAGACCACACCGTGATTTCAGGTATGTTTTGCCCAGCCCCGATTATTGGACTGTAGGACTCGCCTGGCTCAAGTTTTCGATAAGCATTGGCAGGTAATAACCTACTACCCTTAATTGGAGCGTTCATTCGGCCTCCTAAGGTCAAGTTGGGCCGATATTAGCCTGATTCAGCGACTAAATAAACCTAAATAGAGGATATTTGCGGGGTATATTTGTCATGTACTGGAGTTCAAGGGCCAAAACCAGCGCGTGGTTGATATGTAAGGCTCGTAATACAGGCCAGGTTTTGGGGGCAAGGAGCAAAACAGGAGTTTTAGGGAGCATATTTGGACAAAAGGCTGCCACTGATGTGTTGGATTTGAATGTCTGCCTGTGCCAAGTCAGTTTTCGCCCGCTCTACTCGCAGCTTGGCTTGGCGCCATGCATCTTCAGCCTGCTCAACTTCTATTGCTATTGCAGTTCCAATCTCGTAACGACGCTTGGTGGCCTGGACTTGCTGGGCTGCAAAACCGAGCGTCTGTTGCGCCAATTTCCAACGTTGCTGGGCCGAATCTAGCTTGCTGAACGCAGATTCCACGTCAGTTCGAATCTGCTGAGCAGCGGCCATCAAATTGGCCTCAGCAACCTCAACTGCCATAGCCGCCTGGGCCCGCTGCGCACGTTTCCGGCCGTTAGTCAAAGGCATCTCAAAGGTAAGGCCAACAAACGCACCACCTGCTTGCGCCTTTCCAAACTGCTCAAAGGCTGGAACCATTGACTGGTTGCCAAGCCCTTCTCCTTGAATCCAGGCCAACAGGTCGAGCTTTGGTCGCAGCGCCTCGCCTGCTATCTTGGCTTGGTCCCTGGAAATGTCTGCAAGCACCGTCAATTCGCGAATCCTATAGGAATTTTCCAAGGCCAATTCAAGGACTTTTGTTAAATCTGGCTTCAAATCAAAAGGAATCAAGGCTTGCGCCTGCGCTTGGTCAACCGACACATCCGCGCCACCAGGCTCACCCAAAAGCCGCGTCATTTCAAGTGATTGCCTGGTCAGACTATCTATTGCTTGTGCCAGTTCTTCTTCCCTTGAGGCCATCGCTGTCAAAAACGTCAAAGCCTCGACTGGCGCTACCGTCCCCTTATCGATCCTCGATTGAACCTCCGCCAGCGATTTTTTTGCCAGTTCAACTGCCTCCTTCCTGATTTCAACAACACCCGAGTTGTAAGAAAGCTCCCACCAGGCCATCAAAACAGCCTGCAAAGTCTCGCTGGCAACGCGATCTGCCTTTAACTGCGCGGCGGACCAAGAAAGCCTGGCCTGGCGCAAGGATGCCTCGCCAACCGTCTTACCCAGGCCTCTAATCAACGATTGAGACAAGGTCAATCTGCCAGAAAACCCATATCCTGGCCCCATTTTTCCACCTGCGATCCCAGTTGAGGAGGCCGTAAAATTCTGGGCGTTGATCGACCCAGCAAGGTCTAACGCAATGGAAGTGCCAGTTGAAAACGCCTTTGACACTCCGGCTGATAGGTTGAAAGAATCCGAGGTTGAAGTCGCGATACCACCAGCTGCCAAGCTCAAACTTGGTTTCGTCTGACGGCCATAATTTGTGTCAGCGTAGAAAATAAACGGGTAAAGGTCCTCTTCAGCCAAAACAGACTGATGTGCCTGCTTTGCCTCAATCATAGCGGCAGCCAAAGTTGGGTTTGCAGCCATCGCCCGTGCCACAGCATCGCGTTGGCTCAAGGTTTCAGCGTGTGCCGCCCCTGCAATAACGTGTGCCGCCCCTGCAATGAAAAGGGAAACAAGCACAAATATCCTGCCATTCATAGTATTACCTCTACTCGTATCTAAGCGCTTCGATTGGCTCCAGTTTTGCGGCCTTACGAGCAGGTAGATATCCAAAAACCACCCCTATTAGCGCAGAAACGGCGAATGCCACCATTATTGATTCTGGCGAAACTACAAATGGGACTTTTAAACCTTTGGATACGCCCCAGGCGCCTAGTACCCCAATAATTACCCCAATTAAGCCCCCCAAAACGGACAAAACGACTGATTCGACCAAGAACTGAAGCATCACTTCACGCCCCAGCGCACCAATGGCGATTCTGATACCGATTTCCCTGGTTCGCTCGGTGACTGACACAAGCATGATGTTCATGATCCCAATACCGCCTACGATAAGGCTGACCGCGGCGATAGCGCCCAAAAGGGCGGTCATTGACGATGTGGCGGCTGTAACAGCTTGTGCAATTTCAGCAGTATCACGCACCACGAAATCGTCATCGGCTTTAGGTGCAATGCGACGTCGTTCACGCAGCACAGACGTTATGCCGTTGATTACCCGGCCGTTATCCACACCATCTGCGGCAGACAGAAAAAACATGGAAACATCAGGAACTCCAGCTACGCGCCTTTGAAAGGTCAGCAACGGCATCAAAACCAACTTGTCTTGGTCCTGACCACTTGAGGCCTGCCCTTTGGAGGCCAGCACCCCAATAACCTCGCAGGCCATTCGCTTAACCCTGATCGATTCACCAATCGGGTCATGACTGCCAAACAGGTCATTTTTGGTGGTTTCCCCGATTACGCACACCGCCAGACCTGAGTGTTCTTCAGAAGGCGAAAACATGCGCCCAGAGCCGATCTCGTATTCGCGCACCTGCAGGTAATCTGCAGTAGTACCAGTCACCATAGTCGTGTCGTTTTTGTTTCCATGCACCACAGGCAGGTTGCTTGAGGCAACTGGGGCGATAGCCGCGACACCTGGGACTTTGGCCAGCGCGGCTGAATCCTCGTTCTTAAAAGGCGGGGCCACCGTTGCAGTTCCACCACGACGGGAACCAGAACCTGGGAATACCATTAGCAGGTTTTTGCCCATCTTGGCGATATCAGCAGTGACCTGAGCAGTAGTCCCCTGCCCTACTGACACCAAGGTAATCACGGCCGCAACGCCAATGACCATTCCAAGCATCGTTAAAAACGACCTCAACGCGTTGCGCCTGATTTCCTGCAAGGCCATTAACAGGGTGCTCTAAAACATCAGTTCACCCCCTTGATGCCAGTATCCCTAATAATTCGGCCGTCCTTGAATTCAACAATGCGTTGGGCATATTCAGCCATTTCTGGCTCGTGGGTAACCATGACAATGGAAATACCTTCATTTTTGTTGAGGCTGACCAACAAATCCATTATTTCGACGGTCGTCTTGGAATCTAGGTTTCCAGTCGGCTCGTCAGCCAAAAGCAGTGACGGCGTAGTAACAAGCGCCCTTGCAATCGCCACCCTTTGCTGCTGGCCACCTGAAAGCTCGCTTGGCAGATGATGTCCCCCGATCACTAAGCCCAACCTTTTCAAGGGCAATTGATGAAAGTTCACGACGTTTGGCGGCCGGCATCCTGCGATAAATCAAGGGTAACTCAACATTTTCCCTGGCTGTTAAGCGCGCCAACAGATTAAACCCTTGAAACACAAAACCTATGAAATGGCGCCGCAGCAATGCCCTTTGATCGCCATCCAAAGTGGAGACGTCTACGCCTCTAAAGTAGTGTTTTCCAGCAGTTGGGGAATCCAAAAAGCCCAACATGTTCATGCAGGTCGATTTACCAGAACCGCTAGCCCCCATCACAGCCAAGAACTCGCCCTTGCTGACCTCCAGATCAATGCCGTCTAAGGCTTTCACCAAGGACTCACCCTTACCATAGTGCTTTGACATGCCTTGAAGTTTAATCAGGGGCGTTTCGATGACAGATGACATCACTTTGCCCCCGTTTTCAAGGCCAGATCAGTTATGACAAGCTCGCCGGGTTTAAGGTCGCCTTCTAAAATAACCGTGTTATCTCCATCAGTTTCACCCCTGATTATATTGACTGCAACCGGCTGACCATCGACCAGCCTGTAGACTTCCCCTGGAGAGCCAGCCACCGAAGGACCTTGGTCCCTTTGGTCACCCCGCCTACCACCCCACATCCCTGGAGGAGGTCCCATCCTGAAGGGGTTTCCAGAAGGCTTGCTCTTTTGGGCCAATTCAGGTTTTGGTGGCTTAAAGCGAAGGGCCTCGTTTGGGACCAAAACTGCGTCTTCAACCTTGGCAGTGATAATCGTAGCTGTGGCAGTCATACCTGGGCGAAGGGCTTGGTCATCGTTATCGACTGATAAAATGGCCTCGTAAGTAACCACATTCTGGGTTAACACTGCAACATTACGAACGTTTAACACTTTGGATCGAAACTTTCTGCCTGGATAAGCATCAACTGTAAACAAGGCCTCCTGACCTTCCCGAATGTCACCAACATCAGATTCATCAATGGCTGCCTTAAGCTCCATCTCACTTAGATCGGTAGCCAAAACAAACAGTTGGGGCGTTTGGAAGCCAGCGGTCACTGTCTGACCTGCTTCGACTTTCCTGTCCAAAACAATGCCTGAAATAGTTGATTTAATGACGGTTTTTGCCAACCTAGTCGCGGCGGCATCCTGAGCGGCCATAGCCTCGGCCACCGATGCCTGCGCAGACGCAACCGACGCCTTTGCCCTTTGAGCCGCCGCCCTGGAAGAATCCAGGTCCTGTCTGGAAATCAAACCTTCAGCCGCCAGCGATTCAAAACGTTGCAGATTCTGGCGGCTTTCTTGCTCGGTGGTCTGGGCCGTCAACAGGGCTGCTTTGGCTGACTGCATTCGTGCCTGGGACTGGGCCACGTCAAGCTCAAACGGCGTTGGATCAATTCTGGCCAGCACCTGACCAGGCTCAACGTGGTCATTAAAGTCCACCAAAACTTCCACTAAGCGGCCACTGACTTCAGCGCCTACTTCGACCTTGTTTCTGGCATCCACAGTACCAGTTGCGGACACGACAACTTCCAAGCGGCCTTTAGTTACCTCGGCTGTCTGATATTGCGATGCAGGATCTGGGGCCCTGTTTTGGACGACCTTGTAAATGACAAATCCAGCCACTAACACCAGGACAATAGACAGTATGAAGATCAATCGCTTACGACGGCGTCCTTTACTATCGTTGGCCAACACATCACTGACTTCGACGTCGCTCATTAGCACCTCCGATGCAACCCGCCCAATTGGGCAGTTTATCTTGTCAGTTTAAGAACTATGTAACAAGATGCAACAGTGGGTTATGAAAATGTTTGGTTGCCGTAGGTGCGGGCAGGGCCAGGGGCAGGGACTGGAGCGGGGACAGGGACAGGCTAGGTGAAGTGATTTGGGACTACGGCGCGGGGGACTGGCACCGGTACCAGCCTGGGATATTCACACAAGTAGTGCCTTCCGGGCAGTCGTACAGGTTCCTTTCGCACTCGTCGATGTCTACGCAGGCGTCACCATCCTGCTCGTAACCAAGAGCGCACATGCAACCACTGATACCGTCCCAGACTGAATCCTCCCCACAGAAGCACATATGGCCACCGAACACTTCCTGATTCTCGCAATTAGCATCTGGACCACATAAGTCTGCACCACCCTCTGAGCCACAGACATCATCCAACTCACACCTATCTTCATTATTCTTGTGTGAACCCTGCGGACAGCCACACTGGTAGCCATCGCTTGTATTTACGCACACCGCTCCCCCAGTGCATGTCTTTGGGTCGCACCCACTGCACGCATCCTCATAGTCGTCGCAGCAGTCGCCCCATAGAGCACAATCTGCGTCGCAGAAGCACTGCTGATCGTGGCTGAAGCCGGCTACGTTAAAGCCTAGGAAGAAGGAAGGCTCAAAACAAGCTCCAACACAGCTAGCCGTTCCTTCCAGCACATTAGCAGGGGTTGTGTTAAGTGGTACCCTTGCCAAACTGGTGACTGCACCCGGCACGGGAACCCGTTTTACCACAAACGTATTCAGATCGACCAAGGAAACGAATTCGGCGGAGTTAGCATGCCCGAACATCGAATTGAACGAGTATCCAACAAAGGCCTTGTCATCACGAACCACCAGCGAATTAAAGCCCATGGGTACGAATGGTGAGTTAGATTGAAGCGTGGCAGAACGACTCGGATCGAATGTAAAGACCCCAGGAGACTCAATGTTACCCACCATCAGCAAGCCGCTCATTTCCTCTTCTTCTGGCCCCTTCTTCGTGGCACCACCCATGGAACCGCAACCGAACATATACGCACGCTTACCAGCCCTATCAAAAGCAACTGACTGAACCACACGTGGGATATCCGTGAGCACGCCTTTTATCTCAAGCTCACCTGGAGAAGTGATCTCAAGCACCATGAGCTGGAACGAGGGGGTGTCACCAACCTCAGGTGCCTGGGATGGGTGCTTGGTAGCAGAATTAACGTCTTGCATTCCAGAAATTAACACAGTTATGCCATCAGGAGCAACCGCTATACCCGCAGGAGCCAATGCGTATTCTGTCAAATCAAGAGACCCACTAAAAGTTAACTCTCCATTCTCTGACAGCACCAAGACGCCAATGGATTGCTGACCAAAAGAACCAATGATCACGGTTCCATCAGGAGCGAGTTCACCAAAACCGAAGCCCATTTTGGCCAGATCGAAAAGGTCTACCATACTCATGGTTTCAATATCAATAACTACAATGAATTGACCAGCCCCAAAGGCAACGGCGTGTTTTCCATCTGCACTAATCGCGATACCTGAGGGATTTATAGGCATAAGGACATTACCCTTGATAGACGGCTCCTTCGGGTTCGATATATCAACAAAGTAGATGAACCTATCTTCTGTGGCGGATAACAGTGCAGTCTTACCGTCTGGAGTTACCACCACATCCATGTTCTCTTCGTATCCAAGCTTCCCCTGCAGGAACGGACCATGAAGAATCATCGTATCCGTGTCAAGCATGCCAATACCGCCACTGTAATACGCGACCACAACCCATTTTGCTGCATCCAAGCAAGCACTGCCCTCCCAAACAAAACCTGCCGGACATTCGCATTCAAAGCTGCCATCGGTGTTCTTGCAGACCGCATCTGCCGGACAGTTATGGGTGCCAAGGACGCATTCGTCGATGTCGACGCAGTCATCCCCTTCCAAGACGTAGCCAGTGTCGCACTCCTGAGGCGTCACTTCGTCAGATGTAACTTCATCGGACGTCACCTCATCAGAGGTAACTTCATCTGACGTCACTTCATCGGACGTCACTTCATCGGACGTCACCTCATCGGAGGTAACATTGTCGGGCCTTACACTGTCATCGGCCACGTCATCAGAGGTAATATCATCGGACGCTACCTCATCTGGCGCAACGTTGTCAGTTATCACATCATCGGGTGTGTCGTCACCACCACCGCAACCGGCCAGCACAAGCGCTGTGCCAAGAATGACGGCGATGCCAAACCGGGCAACGGATGCCCCAACCAACTTTGAATTGAGCATGTCCAAACTCCGTAAAAGACAGTCTAGGAAACCGTGGTGAGTTTACAGGATTTTAGGAACTGAGAAAACAGAATTCTGGGGGGCTGGGGTAGGAGGCGGGGCAGGGGCAGGGGGCCACCTACATTAGGAAAACTATGTACTGGAGGACTTCGGCCATGTCGCTCAGATCTCCACCTGAAATCACCTGTTCTTCGTTGTGGAAGTTTGTATAGATTACCCTGCCGGCATCGATTCCGTTGGGTTGGAATGAGATCATGAAGGGTTGAACTGCATTGCCATAAGCACTGTTGGGACCTTCTAGGTGAATGTTGGTGCCAGCTCCTGGAGTACCAACAATTGACGTCAGCGGACCAAGCCTGTACTCAATAATCGCAGTGCTCTTATTCATGTATGCTGCTAAATCCGCATCTACGATGTTCGCGGTAACTTGCCTACCAGAGCCACCTATTCCTGAACTACCAGGAAAATCCTGTGGGAATGAACCATTCCAAGCCGAGGGCCAAGTTTTATAAATGTAAATCGAGGCATAGTCAGATGCATAGACAGAGCCGCTTTGTTCAACAAACTGTCGAAGTACTGGAGAGATCGCATTGCCAAATTCGTTCATCATCGGGGCGTTACTTGGACTACAGTTGATAAACACTACGTCAAAATCATCCAACAATTTAAAGGTTCCGCCACCAGAAGTCTGGGTCCTGGCCTCTTTACCAGTTAGCAGCTTGACACCCTCGTTTTCGCCTTCACTTTGACCATCAAACAGCTTGAAATGGAAACGCAATTGAACCAGGATGGCCTGAATCTGGTCCCAATCACCAGTAACAATCGCGATACGAAGGGCGGTTTTTGGCATACATGCATCGCCAGATGTTGCTATCGTTGTCATGCCTTTATCAACCCACCTGATGAAGGCGTGCTCAAAGGAGCCTTTCTTCATCAAGATGGTCTGGGTGCCACAAGGGACATTGTCCAACCTGTAGTTTCCACCAGCGTCTGAATATGTTGATATTACGACGGGATTACCCTCACAATCGACTGTTTCAACCCAGACTTTAACATAAGGGATTGCTGCAGTTGCGTTTGGCGCACAAGTCATGCCCGCGATTGACCCATAGCCGCATGGATCACAACCGCCAACCGCGTCATCGTCTGGCTCCTTCTGTTCAGGAGTCCATGCCTCGCCTGGGTCCCACACTGGGCCAGGATCGTCGTCTTGAGATGGCTTATCGTCTTGAGATGGATCTGGCGTCTGCCCTTGGTCCTTTGGAACATCAACATTCCAGTCTGCCCATGGGTCCTTTTGGTCGGTAGCGTCACCAGGCCGGTCACTGGTTTCGTCTCCCGTATCATACGTCAGGTCACCTATTGGCTTCACATCACGACCACCACCGCCGGTAGCATCTGGGTCAGTTTTGCCGCCCCCACAACCAAGAACCAGAGAAAACACGCCCAACAAAAGCCAGAATCTTGTCTGCATGACGCCTCCATTCTTGAAGTAACCCGGACAAGTTTACACTTTTTTATAATTGTATCCAAGATTTGCAAATATTTTTAAATCACCGCTCTAGTCGCCGGCGAACCATTGATTCTTAAGGCTCAGCAAGTCATTTTTTTGTTTTGTAAGGCATTCTTGGGTGTGGATATTTCCATCCAAAATCTTCACACAGGCCTTCCTTGACCATGAACGCACCATAATCACTGCCGTCTGGTAGGCGGACATAAGCCAGCACTCGACCATATCGATCCAAGCTTATGGGGCCTTCCAAGATTACCTGCTTGTGCTTTGCCAATTTAGCAGCAATCCTAGCGGCCTCTAAGCCTAGTGGGATTTGTTCATCACAGCCCTTTCGCCCCTGCTGTCCGTCTCGCTCGCATTTGTCATTTCGATGGGATTCTGGGCAGTCAACCCCCCGCACGCGAATTCTAAACGAGTTACCGTCAGCTCCTCGAACCCTAAAGGTGTCTCCATCAACGACTTTATCTACATAGACTTGTGACCCAGCCGGCACACCAGGGACGGTTGATTTTTCGGCGTCCTGATTGGCTATCTTTGGTTGTCGTCCACTAAAACGGGCCAAAGAGTAGCCTGAAAAAAAAGTTATCAGACAGGTAACCATCAGTAAGGCAACCCATTTTCCTTGAAGATGCAGTTTATGCTGTAACAACGACGCCCTCCTTGCAGGTCGATGTTAGCATCACTTGCCGAGATCTATTAATAGAAGGCTAAGTCTTGGAATTTTAAGATTAACCCGTAGCCCTACAAACCAAGCGCCTTTTCAGGTATCCCTAGGGCTTGGCCAAGCAGTTGAGGATAAAGCATCAGAGGCAGGCCCATGTCCTTGGCCAGTTCCTCAAAACGCATGTGGCAATATGGACAGGCAGTTACCAGCAATTCGCTTCCAGACTCCAGTGCGCTGGTGATTTTGCCACGAGCGATTCGCTCTGACAGGTCCGGATTTGAGGCGCTGACAGGCTCACCACAACAATCTATGCGCCTTGGCCAAATAACAGGTGTGGCCCCAGTGACCGCCACCAAGTCTTCGAAGATAGTTGGGGCCATTGGGTTGTCAAAGCCGGTCACCGCCGACGGACGCAGGGCGTGACACCCATAGTGAGCAGCCACCTTAAGGCCGGTCCTAGGCGCAGTCACGTGGCTGCGAATATTCTCAAGACCCACTTCCTTGGACAAAACTGTCAGCAGGTGGTCAACCTTTACCCCATTTGGAAAGGGCAGGCCCTCATGCTGCAAAAACGCTGACACACGCTCGGCCAGCTCTGGATATTCCTCCAAGAAGCGCTGAGCGTGGCGCAGCTGCCCAAAACAGCATTTGCAAGGGGTAAGGATTGCTAGCCCGGCCTGTTTGGCCAAAGCCAGATTGTGTGCAGCAGCAACCACTGATGCGTCCAAATCCAGACTTCTGGTGGGATACCCACAACAGGTAAAGGGCAGGTCCTGTAAACCGACTTTAAGCTTGCCGAGCACTGCTCTGGTGGAGTCCTCGTAAGCTGGCACCATGGCCGGAATTTTACAGCCTAAGAAAATGGCATAGTTCATATCGACCGCCTCCGATCACGGACGGGCCCCAGCTGACGCCAGGCTGCGCCTCGCAGTTCGAGCATGATATCTGTCACTCTGATGCCTTCAGGACAGTTTTCCTGACACTGATAGCATGTAGCGCAGTCCCAGACCATCTTTGAACCAAGGGCTAGGTCATTCATCCCAAGGCGTAGCAAGTTCATCACCTGCTGAGGGGCCAGATCCACGCGATCCTCGCCGCTGTTGGCCACTACTGGACAAACATTGGTGCACGTTTGACACTGGACACAGGCTGAAAACTGGTGGCGATCCGCAGTCAAAGGACCTGCAGGTGGGACTCGCCCAAGCTCGGCTCCAAGTGCCTCGGCCCATGCAATTGCTGGCTCTTCTTTGACCCACACTGCTGGCGCTGGGAAGCCCTTTGAGGACAAATCACCACGACCAGCGTCCCAAAGGTCGGCCAAATCAAGCCCAACTGGGCATCTGTCAGTGCATCGACCGCAATCTGTGCACAGATGGGCTCCAACAGCCAAGCGTTCTGCCTGTCCGGCCTTGATTTCACTTCTGCTGGCAACCAAACGCGTGGCCTGAACCTTTCTTGAGGGCAACAGCTCTTGATTGTTCATCCACTTGGCGATTGGTCCGACAGAACAGTCGAAATCGCAAAGGCCGCACCTGATGCAGGCGTCCATGGCCAAAGCACGTCGATTAACCCGCCCAGCCTTGCTAAGCGGCGCCGAGCTGGCTGCCCCGCGAACTACCAGGCTTATCGGGTCGGCAACCACGTGGAAAACCCTGGTAAAGGGCAGCAAAGCAATGGCAAAAAAGCAAGCAAATATGTGGATGTAGAGCAAGCCTTTATCAACGTTAGCAGCATCCGTGGAAGTGGCTATCAGGCCGGCGGCTTTAGCAACTGGATAAGACACAAAGGCGTGTTGAGGCTTGGAGTGGCAGCCCACACAGTAATCTTCGTTGTATCCACGCCCCTCTTCCAAGAGGTCAGGGTCTGGCTCCCCTTTTAGATCTGGGAAAGCAACGCCATAATCAAGCTTCCATACCCAACGAAGCCCCTTTATCTCGTCCTCGTCAATACCGTACTCCTCGGCCATCCTGTTGAAGGCCTTTGGAGATGACATCTTTTGGGCTTCCAATAAAAAGCCAGTTACTACAATTACGACCACCAGAATGCCAAAAAGCGCATCAATTGGCAGCCTTGCAGGCCTTACCTTACCCCAGTCCTTCTTACGACCACTGGTCATCAGGACTACTCCAACCAGTGTGGCCACCCCAAAGACGTTTCGAAGCAGCAGGAATGGATTCAGAGTGGCTTGGTAATCTGAAAACAACTTGTCGGCTAACAACACGTGCAAGGCGTGCATGACAATCAGCACCAAACAGCCATAGAACAAAAGCATGTGGCCGAGCCAACGCTTTTTGGATACCTTGAAAAGCCTGCGTTGAAGCAGAGAGTCCAGCACAAAGCCGCCGATAATGCCAGGCAAACGCTTGCTGAAGATGGCCTTGATTCCACCAATGATGGCGGCACCTAGGCGCTGGAAAAAGGACACTTCCTTGGCGTCAGGTCCGATCTTTATGACGAGCCATGACACAAGACGCCAAAGCAAGCCAAGGCAGCACACTCCCAAGGCAATCCAAAGTGCCTTTGTAAAGAAGCCGCCATTGAAAACGGTGTCTTCCATGTTACACGCCCCCTATGCTGCCAAAATCATCAGACATCGCGGATACTGCGGCCCAGGCGGTACCAATGGCCAAGCCTGAACCACTTTTTTGCCGCATCCAGTCCTGACGAGCAAGAATTGAACCTACCGCATACAACCTGGGCCATACAACAGCTCCAAAGGCATCAGTTGGTCGCCACTTTGAATCAACCAATAAACCGCAGCGATTAATCGCGTGGCCTGATTTGGCGAAAAAGTCGCGACTGTGCCAGTTTTCGCGACTTTCAGGTTGCTCGACAAACAGGTCCAAAAGCGGTTCGCGCACCTTCTCACGGTCGGCAAAAAGGCCACGCCCCATGAAACGACCGGTGGCCAAGATTACTGCTTTGGCCTGGACTTCCTGGTTTCCGGTGGCGTCTTGCAGCGTTAAGGTCGCAATATCGTTATCGAATTTGACACCTGTGACGACTGATTGCACTCGCCTAGACACACCGGCAGCAGCCGCAGCGACTTCGAAGGAGTGTTTCAGGCGCAGCCCTGGAACCGAGGTAGGCATCGTTGGGATCTCAAAGACGGGCACGCCAAGGGCGTCTTCAAAGGCTTTATGAACCGCCGTGCTTTCAGACAAGCCCAAAATTGCTGGAAATCCAACGGCTTTAGCGTCACCAATCAAGGGACGCACAATATCAATGACGGCCTGACGCGTTTTATTTGTCTCAAGGGCTGTGGCTAAGTGGGTCGCATAAAGCTCAAAAACGCCCTTAGAATCGGGGAATTCAATCTTTTCAAATCGCAAACCGGGCCACTTGTCGCCCATGGTATGAACCATCTGAGCTGCTGAAAACTCGCGTAGCCCTCGAATTTCAATCAGCAAAGTCGGCCACTTATTTTCAAAGGCCTTTGCACCAGAGGTCATAGTTGTCGGCACTCCAAAGGTCCCCTTTAGGGTGCCCATGGAGGTTGGGACAAAATGATTCGTGGTGGAGGGTTCATAAGGCATGCCGGCCTTGCCAAGGGCCTCCATGATTTGGTTTACAGCGACTTCCATGGCTTTTGGCCCAACCAACGCAAGTGGGTTACTAGGCTCATCCTTGCGCAAAAGTTCGATGCCGTGCCATGGGTCTTCATGGACCGTGCTATCTTTTACAGGATGCACGGCCAAGACATCCAACAGGCCGCTGCCGAACACAAGGCCGCTGCCGTTACCAATGTGCAAGACTGACAGCCCCTTTGATGCCGCAAATATGGCCGCAGACATGCCAGCAATCCCAGCTCCGACAACGGCTACGTCCCACAGCTGATCTTGGCTATTCATTTTAACTCCTCGCCAAAAAGGCCGCAGTGAAGAGCTTCCATCAATTCAGCCTGAGCCAGTTGCTCACCCCAAAGGACCCCGTGCTGACCGCCCCAACGTTCGTCAAAGAAATCAACGATTTGGTCCAGCCCCTTACGACCTTGGAAGGCGCCGTGTTGGTACAGATGAGCTGCAGCTCGCACAGCGCAAAAAGCGCCTTGGCATGCGCCCTTTCCAACTCGACTCCTAAGTCCGATGTCTGTAAAGGTGGGGTTATCACCAGCTTTAACAAGTTGGTTGTAAAGATTCCTGATGACTGCCCCTGAGACCATTTCGCATTCACAAATCAGGGGGTCGTCTTCGTTGGCGCTTCTCATCCAGGCCTTTGGTGCGTGGCCGGGTTCTGTCCAGCGGCCTTCGTAGGCGGAAGGTAGTGGCACAGAGGTGGTGACGCAGGGAGTGGTAACCCCGAGGCGTTCACAGACAAGGTCAGCGGCCTTTTCCGCCATTAATCTGCAGGTGGTCAGCTTGCCACCTGTGATGGTTGCGAAGTTTTGAAGGCCGGACTCTTCGTGTCCCAAAAGGGCGAATCCACGAGAGACCGAGCGGCCGTCACCGCCACTTGCGCCGACTAGGGGGCGGACGCCTGCATACGCCCTGATATATCTGACTGTGGCGAGGTCTGGGACCATGGCCGAGGATTCTTCAACAATTTGGTCAACTTCGGCAATGGATGGATAAACGTCATCAAGGTTATCGATCTTGACTGATGTCGTGCCAATGATCGAGACAGTGCCGCCTGGCATCAAGATATCAGCATTCGAAGGTTTGCGGAGGCGATTAATAGCTCGATGGGCAAGGCGATTGTGGGTTATCAGCAACGTGCCCTTCGAATAGAGCATGTCGATGTGAATATTTGCCAGTCCAGCTACTATTTTGGCCCACGCCCCTGCTGCGTTGATAATCTGGTCAGCAACAATCTCGCGTTCTTCGCCAGTTACCCGATCTCGCACAGTCGTGGATGTAATCCGGTTGCCTTCGCGTTTGAAGGCAACTACTTGGCTGCGGCGCAACAGGCGGCATCCAAGGGCCTTAGCGTGGGCCACAGACTCCAGCGAAAGCCTGAATGGGTCGATCGAGGCGTCTGGGACTTCGTAGACGGCTATAGCCTTTCTGGATATGGCTGGTTCGTTGGCAAAAGCCTCGTTGAGATCGATCTTTTTCCAACTGATGCCAGCTCTGTCGCAGTGGCCGGGAAAGTCGGCAATGAAGTTTTCATCGTCGCCTTGTACAGCGACGAAGTAGCCTCCTGTAGCCTGAATGGTTTGACCTGCCAAGCGTTTGAGGATGTCACCTTCGATTCTGCATTCAACTGCGGCGTCGTGGTCGTTCGAGACATATCGAGCGCCACTGTGTAGTAATCCATGATTTCGACCGGAGGCTCCAGCGTTAAGGTCGTCTTGTTCTACGAGGATGCAATCCACGCCTCGTAGAGCTAAGTCTCGCATAATCGAAGTACCGGTCGCGCCACCACCAATAATGAGGACTTGGGTTTCCACAGGCCCCTCCAAAAAATCGCACTGAGTTTACCCGCATTAGACAATTTCAGCCATGACAAAATGATGCATTGCACGATATTGACGCAGGCGGGTTCCTGCCCCCGTCCCTGTCCCTGCAACAGATCCTGCTGATTAGCATATTTTCGCTCCTGATGTTTGTTCTTTTTGGCGTTTTATCTCTTCGTTACAGTTTTAAAACATGTCCGGGGGCATCCTTCCGGGCCCAAAATCTCCCGTAGCCACCCCGACTGTCAGCAACTCCCGATAGCGCCCTCCAGGATTGCCCCCGGACCATGTTGCAGGGTGCCCTCTCGACCTTCTTTTAGCTCCAAATCCTGTTAAACTGCACAATCATCTCCCTGCCCCTGTCCCTGCCCCTGTCCCTGTTCCTGTTCCTGTTCCTGTTCCTGCCCCTGTCCCTGTCCCCTGCCCCACTTCCCCAGCCCCCGTTTTTCTCATAAACTGGGGCCCAGCACTTTTGGAGGAGCCTGTGATGGCGGATGCGGATCTGATTGTTGTTGGTGGTGGTATCAGCGGAGCGTCGCTTGCCTACCTTTGCGCTAAAGCAGGGCTTTCAGTTACCGTCCTGGATTCAAATAAAAAAATGGGGGGATGCCTTTGGACCCACAAATCCAAGGCTGGATATTGGCATGAGCTTGGTGCCCACACATGTTATGCTTCTTATGGTGAAACACTTAAATTAATCGAAGAGTTACCTGATGGTCTTAAATCCTTGGTTGCCAGGCAAAAGGCTCCAATGAAGTTGGTGGAAGGCGGCCAAATAAAATCACTTTTTTCGCAAATCAATATTCCCAGCCTGCTTTTTAATGCAGTTAAGCTTCCGTTTTTAAATAGAGATGGCAAAACAGTGAGGCAATTCTGGGGTCAAGTAGTCGGGGCCAATAACTGGGAACGAGTTTTTAGTCCTGTTTTTGCAGCTGTGCCGTCTCAGCCAGCCGATGATTTTCCGGCTTCAATGCTGTTTAAGTCGCGTAAAAAAAGAAAGGATGTTCCTAGAAGCTTTACCATTGAAAACGGGCTTCAGGCACTTGTTTTGGGTCTTACGAACCATCCAAATATCAATTGCATCACTTCAACAACGGTCAAAAGCGTGACCAAAGACGCCGCTGGTAACTATGTTGTTGCAACCGGCGAATCCAGCTTTGTTTCAAGGCTACTCGCACTAGCCGTCGCCCCGGATTCAGCCGCAAACTTGCTGGCAGATGTAAACCCCAAGCTGTCAAAGGCAATAGGCTGCATCGAAACGTGCAAGGTCGAAACCATCGGAGTTGTGATTAATTCTGAAAGCACACAATTGCCTAACGCTGCTTTCTTCATCCCCACCAATGATTCCTTCAGATCATGCGTGACCAGAGACGTGTATCCGCATGAAAAATATCGAGGATTTGCCTTTCATCTTTCCCCCAAAGTCGGCGACTCGGACGCCATCGCCAGGATTGAAGAATTCCTAGGCGTTCCCCGTGACAAATGGCTTGATGTAAACCGCCACCAAGTGGTCCTCCCCTCGCCTAAATTGGGGCATGCAGAGATAGTCAAAATCGTGGATCAGCTAATTGCTGGCAGCACCATTGCGATAACTGGCAATTGGTTCGCTGGCTTGGCCATTGAGGATTGCGTGCAGCGCAGCCAGTCGCAAGCAGACAACCTAGTAAATCTTTTCAACGAAATGTCGGCCCCCCAAAATCAATCAGGATCTACCGACGGCAAATAAACGCTGAAAGTCGAACCAATACCCAATTCAGACTGGACGGTCATCACACCACCCTGCTTCAGAACAATACTGTAGGCGGTGGTTAACCCAAGCCCAGAGCCAATGCCCCTAGGCTTTGTAGAAAAGAACGGGTCGAAAACCTTTTCTTTAGTCTTTTCATCCATCCCGACCCCAGTATCTGAAACCTGAATCAACCACCATCCACACAATGCGGAATTATTAACATCCAGAAGTGCTCGGACATCTCCCTCACTCTTGCTGACAGACACGGTCAACTTTCCATGTGGCTTTTCAGGGGGTTCTTTCATCGAACTCATGGCGTGGCCTGCATTTATTATCAGGTTCAGCAGCACCTGTTCCAATTGCAAAGGATCAGCAAAAACCACCGCCAGCCCTGGACTTAGCTTCATCTCAACCACAATTCCATCAGCAAGCGAGGCTCGGCCCATCGCCATCGAACGCTCAACAACCGAATTGAGATCCACTTTAACAGCAGCAGTGGTGCCGGATCTACCAAATGAAAGCAGCCTTTTTACCAGCTCGGCCGCCTGACTGACTGCGCTGTTCATCATGTCGGTGATGGTGGTAAACGGAGTCCTATCACACTGTGGAAGGGCCCGAATTTTGTTATCCAACAGGTAAAGGCCACCGGTAAGCGTAGTCAAATAGTTATTAAAATCATGGGCTAAGCAGCTGACCATAGTACCGATGATTTCCATTCGTTGAGCGTGGCGGACCATCTGCTGAACCTTTTCAAGCTCGGTTATATCATCGAGACTGATCAACAATCCTTCATGGCCTTTAGCTTTAATAACAAAGGCTTGCACCTCAAAGACCTTGTCTTCAACTGAAATCCTTTTGGCAAAGGCGTTAGGTGCCGTGGCGCTTCCGTCCGTCTCTACAATGGAATTGACAAGCTCTTGCTCCAGAAATGGGAAAACCACCCAGTATGGCTTGCCAAAAAAGGAATCGCCAGCAAACGGAAGCAGCCTCTTACATGCAGCATTTACACGAACTATGTTGCCCTCAGGACCAACACCAATCATGACCGTAGGAATCGAGTTGAACAGTTCGCTCAAATAATCCCGAGCATGACGCAGTTCATTAGTGCGTTGATTGACCAAAATGCGTAAAAGGCGGTTCCAAACAAAGACAAAAATCACTATGAGTACGATTGTTCCAAGGATTCCAAGGATAACGGTCCAGATGACCCAGTTCATCCTGAACCATCCTTGTGGGGCAATCGTCCACTTGGTTGCAATTTCAGCTCTTTCTGCAGGGCTAATTGAAGCCAACGCCTTGGAAAGTATGGAGTTAAGCTCTGGCCAGTCATTTCTTGACGCAAAGGCAAGCCTGACCAGATGGTTAGTGTTACCAACTATGTGCAGACCTGTAAGGCCTAGTTTTTCTTGCATGTATTTATAAACGTCCTGATAAACCACGAAATAGTCAGCTTTGCCCTCAAAAACCATAAGAAGGCCGGTCCTGGCATCCGGCACTGGCGTCGTCGCGATGTGGCTCAGATTCTGCTTTAAATACTCTTGTACTGCATACCCTTCCAGCACCAGCACACGAGCATTACTGAGATCAGACAGCTCGATTGAGGAAGATTCCTTTTTACGTCCAACTATGACCGTGGGAACCTCAATGTAGGGTTCTGTAAAAAGCATGTATTCCTGACGTTTGGTCGTGAACGTCATCGCTGGGACAACGTCAACCTCACGAGATTCATATGCTTTTACCACATCTTCCCAATGGCCTTTGCGAACCACCTCAACCCTGATATTTAGAATTTTTTCAATCCGCCTGACGTACTCTTGAACCACACCCTGGTAAACGCCTTCATCATTGAAAAACTCAAATGGGGGGAAATTAGGGTCTGGGCCAATACGAATCGGCCTGTCAAGAGCTTCCAACCACGCCCGCTCCTGGGGGGTTAAAATCTCAAGGTTGGGGTACACCTGGTCGGAGTGGTCACACCCCAGCGCCACAGTCACCAGCGCAAGCACGATACTCAGGAGCACCAGCTTGCCACGTCCTTGTAAGATTAAGGCCTTCAACATCTCGGGTATCTTAGCATGTTCAGGCAATAGGCAAGTAAAAAAATGAATCTGGTTTTAAATCAAAGCTCTAGGGCGATGGCCTTAACGCGCCAAGACACTGACGCATAGTATCAAAACCCTTGAAAATCCAGTCAATTACAGCTGCAACTGGGACCAGCGCCGGAAATGCTTGCTCCACAGGAATTACATACATCTCTTTATCAAGCCAGCCGCTCTTCAAAGTCGCCTGCATGGCATTGTTTGTAGCCAAAACCCCGTAAAGCGATAGAATTACAGACAAAGGCCAAGTTTTGGGCCACCCAATGGCCAGATCCCTTGACACGGATTCAGCAAGGCTGGTCGCAATCATGTGCATGCCACCGGTAGCAGCCCGCAAGGCATTCCAAAGATTTGCGATGGAAACTCCCTTTACAAAACCAGCTGTTGTGCAGGCATACTCAACATCCAGAAGCCGGCGTCTGGACTCAATACCAAGCTCGTTATAAGTGTCGATTGGGACACAATTGGACTCATCGCCTGCGTAGTCCTCGAAAACACCCTCCAGTTCACCGCTGAAGGACGAGCCTACCAAGAATTCACTCCAACCGGCCCCAAGATTGGCCAACACATGCAGCTCCCAACCAGTGACCGGACCCAAGTGGGCTTGCTCTAACACTATCGCAGGAGGCACCCCTTGTCCAAGTGGCAGTACTCGCCAAGTGCCACGTGAAATCCCAAAGAAATCATCCTTGTGTAAGGGGACACCATCAAACACCGATGTAAACACCCCTGTCAGCTTTTCGCCAGATGATAAAAGCTTCGAGGCCTCCATGTCTACGAAAGTCCAAACGTCCCTGGAAACGACCATATAACCGCCAGGAAGCCACTGCCTATATGTGTAGACCAAGTCCAAGACCCCGTCCCGATCCACATCTAGCAATTCCATAGAAACGCCTTCGCCTTGACGACTTACATACCAAGCAAAGGCGGGTTTATCTTTTTTCGATATGCGGTCGGTGCGAAAGACCAAGACGCCGTGTAAGGTCCCAGAAGACAAGGCATTGGTGTCGGACTCCATGTCTACGGCGACTATCTTGTTGCGAGCCAGATGCCCTGAAAGGCCCCCTACCCTAGCCTTGCCAATCACGTTAATCTTCGATGGTGCAAAGCGAAATGCCCCACAACGAACGGCGGCCACTCCATCTAAAGGACAGGATCTACCAGCGATTAGCCCGCTTGTGGTAAATGAAAAGCCTTGGGGTGTCTCGACCGAATCTTTGATAATAGCCCCGAAAATTTCGGCAACAATTACGTCGGCTTCAGCGGCAGTTAACCGATAATCTGCTGGTGCAGGGGCGGCAGGGACCACCAAGCTTGCCCGAGCTTCAACGGCCATAAACGAAAGCAGCAATGATACCGGTATAATAGCTTTCATAGGTCAGCGTCCCAGACCCCAATGGTTCCATCCAGCCCAACTAGGTACCAGATGCCATCAAGCGTTTTTGAGGCCACTACATCTCTAAACACTGGATAAACCCCTGTATCCAAGGGCGTTACAGGTCCATCTACGGTTTTTGTCAAAATCAAACCGGCCCATCCAACCATCACTGCAAAATCTTGATGGCTGTGGACTCCATAGATAAAGGTCAAGGGGTCCTCGAACAAACGGACGCATTCCCCACTTTTGCAATGGGCCACATAACCGTTATCGCCAACAACAAGTACTCCACCATCATACGGATGACAGGCGTGCAGTTGAAAGGCCCCATCGGTTGGCAAAAGCCGCTGACCGTACCGGTCTTGCTCTTCTAATCTGCCATCTAAGCCACCTATCCATACAGTTTCTTCGGTCGCACAGACTGTGCTTAAGATATTTGGCCTTTGGGTTATGACTGAAAGCTGACCATTTTCAAGGCCATACAAAGCGCCATCTTCAGAGATCACGTAAGCCTTTGATTCCAAAGCCCAGACATCGACAAGGTTTGCAGTCGTGTCGGTAGGAATGACTGCGACTGGGGTTTGGCTTAAATCCAGTAAAGTGCCTTTGTTTCCGACTGCATATTTGCAAGAGACAGCCAAAAGGTTTTCATCAGTAGGAACTTCGACGGAACCAAGGCGGCCGTTTTGATACTCCAAAACTGTGCCTGATTCCCCGACTGCTATGAATCCACCGTGAGAGGCGGCTTCAACACCAAACAAATCGCTTACGATTCCAAGAGGTAGGTCCTTCCAAGAACCTTTATCGTCCCTGGCTATCGCAACCGAATCCATCCCGACCGCTATGAATTCGCCTTGGGAATTGGCTGTAATCGCCCTGAAATTGCCATTTGTATTAAAGGGCCCTACGACTGGAACCACCTTCCATTTTTTGTTCTCGTACTGGAAAACAGCACCGTCGCTGCCCACTACGACAAATTCAGTGCCATCAACTGTAGCTACGCCAAACAAATCCCGAGGCGGCTGATGGGTTTCTGTGGTCAGCTGAAGCCTCCAGGAAGTCCCCTCATTCATTAGGATATTTCCCTTCGAACCAACTGCGACCATAGTTCCATTAGGTCCACGAGCTATGGAGCGCAAAATAACCCCAGGCGCAGCAATTTGACTGTATTTCCAATCAGTTCCATCGAATTGAACCACACGTCCCAAGGCCCCAACTGCGAACACCTCGCCATTAGGAGCCGCCAAAACCCCGTGCAGGTCCGAGTCCATTATTGTCGTAGGCTCTGACCACTCGCCATCATGAAAATGCAGGATTTTTCCAAGGCGACCTACGAAATAAACACTGTTGGAAGATGCGGCCCCCACCGCCATCAAGTCGGCGTCTGTGGGCGCTTGCAGATCGTGCCATCCAGAACCATCCAATCGCCAAGCAGCCCCCTTTGGACCGCAGACAAAGATCACCCCATCCGCACCAGAGATGCCAGTCAAATCAGTTTCAAAAGGTGGCATTGGGGCAGGCAAGAACTCGTGCCCCTTGGAGCGCAAAATCAGCCCATCATCACCAACCACCCAGATTGGGCCTTCAGGATCGGCCCAGATCCCGCGAACGTTTCCAACCTTGTTGAAGTCCAACAGGGTAAAGGCCTTTGGTTCAGGATCCGAGGTCTCGTCCGGCTGCGATAGATCATCGGTGGTGGTCTCGTCGTTGATTAAGTCGACCTGTGGGTTGTCGCCGTGGCTGTCCGCAACGTCACTGGGAGCGTCCTGGATGGGGTCTTGTTGAGGATCTTGAGAGACATCCTCGCCATCACCAGACACATCAAAAAAGTCATTGGCAGGTGCATCCTGACCAGGATCAGCAGTCGCATCCAAAGGAGATGGATCGTTGGTACAGGCGAGCAGAAAAATCAAACCAACAAGCCCAAGCCATTTTTTCGACAAAAGCACGGCCAGCCCCAAAAAAGGTGGACGGGGTATTGTAACCGGAAATCAGGGACTGGGACAGGGGCAGGGGCAGGGACAGGAGCAGAGGGAACCGTGCCTAGAAAAGCAGGACTATGGCAGGGGCTCGAAGCGGGCCTGGAAGAATCTTAGGCTTTCTGGTTCGTAGACCATTTTCAGGCCCTTGATTTGTTCGCGATGTTTGTAGAGCTCGATGCAGCTTTCAGCCACTACATCCATGTGAAGATTCGTGTAAACCCGCCGCGGAATAGTCAGTCGAACCAATTCCAGCTTTGGCTTGTTGTCTTTGCCAGTCTTGGGGTCACGACCAGCACTTACAATCCCACGCTCCATCGAACGCACGCCGCTATCAACGTACAGCGCCGCCGCAAGGGCCTGTGCTGGGAAATTCTCTTGCGGGATGTGAGGCAGAAATGCCGTCGCATCCAGGAAAACCGCATGACCACCAATTGGCTGCATCACTGGAACACCCGCGTCAATCAGCCTCTGGCCAAGATATTCGACCTGACGGATGCGGCTGGCGATGTATGCATCATCCACCATCTCGTGCATACCCTGGGCCATTGCCTCAAGGTCACGACCCGCCAATCCACCGTATGTTGGCATTCCCTCAAAGACAACAACAAGTTCCCTGGCCTTCAGCGCATAATAGTCATCGTTGGTGGCCATGAAACCACCGATGTTCACGATGTTGTCCTTCTTCGCAGAAACGGTGCAGCCATCAGCCAAGGACATCATTTCACGGAAAATATCCTTGATTTTCTTGTCCTTATAGCCCTCTTCCCGCTGCTGAATAAAGTAGGCGTTTTCAGCTGCCCTAGTCGCATCATAGATTACCGGCAGCTTGTATCTATCAGCAAACGCCCTGACTTCCCTCAGGTTTTTCATGGACATGGGCTGACCGCCAGCCATATTGACGGGAGGAGCTACGTTCAAGTAAGCGATGCCCTCTGGACCAACTTCATCAACCAACTTCTGAAGCTTTGCAATATCAACATTTCCCTTAAATGGGTGCAGAATCTTGGTGTCGTGCGCTTCGTCGATGATGCAGTCATAAAAGATTCCACCAGCCATCTCAACGTGAGCCCTGGTCGTGGTGAAATACATGTTCATGGGCACATACTGACCAGGCTTGACACGAGTAATGCTGGTCAGATGCTCGGCACCACGCCCTTGGTGGGTGGGGATGAGATGCTTAAACCCATATATCTCCCTCATCGCCTCTTCCAGGACGTAGTAGCTGCTGGCACCAGCGTAGGACTCGTCGCCTAAGAACATCTTTGACCATTGAATATTAGACATGCCGTTGGTCCCGGAGTCGGTCAAAAGATCGATATAGACATCATCGCTGTGAAGCAGGAAGGTGTTATACCCTGCCTCCTTGATTGCGTGTTCACGCTCTTCATGGGTGGTGGTCCTTAAAGGTTCGACCATCTTAATCTTGTATGGTTCTGCGATAGTACGAGACATAAATCCTCCTTGAACGTTTAACAAACAGGTACGCAGGGAAGCCAGACTCGACCCTGCTAAGTCGCAAGCAGTATGACCCACCAAATTTATGAAGGCAATGAATTTTTAATGGTCATTTACGATTATTTATGAATTTCCGCTGTGTTCTTGAGCCTGTTGCGCCATTTTTCTTTCCCTGCGCCCCTTGATGGTAAACCTGTCCAGCCAGGAGTAAACCACCGGAACAACAAGCAGTGTCAAGAAGGTAGATGAAATGACACCACCAATTACAGAAACAGACATCGGCATCCTGAACTCGCGACCAGCACCAGCCCCTATCGCGGTGGGCAACATCCCCAAAACCATGGCTGCTGACGTCATCAAAATGGGGCGCAACCTAGTAGGACCAGCCTCCAGCAAGGCCTCGGTGATTCCAAGGCCACGTTCCCGCAGTTGATTTGTGTAATCCACAAGTAAGATGGCGTTTTTAGTAACGATGCCCATCAACAGCACAACGCCTATCAAGGCAATGATGTCAAGATTAAGATCCAGCATGAACAAGGTCACTATCGCCCCAACCATTGCCAACGGAAGCGACAACATGATTGTAAACGGATGAATAAAGGACTCGAACTGAGAAGCTAACACAAAGTAAATAAACACAATGCCCAAAATCAAGGCGATACCCATGTTGGCAAAAGTTTCATCCATCAACTGAGCGTCACCACTAAAGGAGATCCTATGCCCTTCAGCCATTTCAATCTTTTCGAGACGTGGCTGTACTTCATTCATAATCGCCCCAAGGGAACGACCTGCAACGTTGGCTGTAATCGACACATAGCGCTCGCGATTTTGGCGCTCAATGGTTGCTGGCAAAATAGAATCCTCAACGTTTACAATGCTTTGCAGCGGCACCATCCCTCCACGATTGGTGGGGACCTGCAGTTGCAAGACAGAGTCAAGCGTCTCCCTATCCTCAGGCCTTAGTTGCACGTGAACATCGATGTCGTGGTTGCCATCACGATACCTGGCAACAGCGTGCCCAGTTAGTCCCAACCTTAGCGTCATGGCAGCCTGCGCAAAAGCGACCCCCATGTCACCAGCTTTAACCCTGTCAATTACCAGCGCTTTTTCGGGCATACCAGGCTGCAAAGAAAAGGCCACGTCACGCACCCCAGCCGTGCTTTCGACGATCTCAAGGGCCTCCCTTCCAATTCTTTCAAGCTCTTCATAGTCGGAGCCACGAATCAACATGGTGAACGGAGCCGTTAAAATCTTATCGGACTGGCCAAAAATATCCGCGTCATTAAGGCTGTAAATCAGGCCAGGAATGGTGTCCATTTGCGGCCGCAGGTGCTCCATGATTTCTGTAACTGAGCGTTTTCTTTCCTCTCTTGGGACAGTCAGAACGTCTATTTTTGCCTCGTTTACCGCCTCATCAGGGCCAACCACTGTTGAAATGGTTGTAACTTCAGGCACTTCGTTCAGCAGCCGCTCAACATGCCTGGTCACCTTGTCAGTTTCAGCCAACGAGGTGCCGGCGGGCATCTGCAGGTGAACCAAAAATGCAGATTGGTCACCCCTGGGGATAAACTGGGAGCCCATCAGATAAATCAATCCAAAGCTGCCAATAAACAACGCAATCGCGGTAAAAACAACCTTTTTGCCGTGCCTTAAGGTCCATGCAAGCACCTTGCGGTAGGTTGCGTCAAGAGCCTCATAGTTTCGAACAAATCCTCCAAAAATCTTGTGGTTGCGGCGCTTTTCCTGGAAATCGGGGCCAATTTTGTGAACCAGCCTAGCTGAAAGCATCGGGTCGACGGTCAAAGAAACAACCATCGAAAGCAAGACTGCCGCCGCAACGGTAATACCGAATTCTTTCAAGAACTTACCAACGATTCCACCGGTAAAGGCTATTGGCACGAAGACGGCCACGATTGTGAATGTCGTCGCCATAACGGCGAGGGCGACTTCCTCGGTCCCCCTTCTGGCCGCTTCAAAAGGCTCCAGGCCCCGTTCAAGGTGGCGAAAGATGTTTTCTCGTACAACTACCGAGTCGTCAATCAACATCCCGATAGCCAAAGACAGTGAAATCATTGAGATCAAGTTCAGCGAAAACCCAAGCTGCCAGATGATAAAAAACGAACCAATGACGGATATTGGCAAGGCAATGGCGGTGATAATCGTTGAACGCCAGTCCAGCATGAACAGGAAAATCACGAACACGGCGAAAACGGCACCCAAAAACAGAGCTTGGCGCAATTCAAGATAAGTGGCCTCAGTAAAGGCAGAGTTATCAACGATTTTTTGGACCTTGATCCCAGGTGGTAATTGGGTTTCTACAGTCTCCAGCGCCTTGTGGACTTTCTTAACAACATCAACGGTGTTCGCAGTTGCCTGCTTGTAGATGACAAAAGCAACCCCAGTCTGGCCGTCCACTCGGGCGGTGGTACGGACCTCTTTAACGCCATCGACAACATCGGCGACATCGCTAACGCGAAGCTGGGCACCATTTGGCAGCCCCATCACGACGACTGAGGCGATGTCCTCGACGCTTTTGTAGTGGCCAACCGCCTTAACGCTAATCTCACCTTCGTCAGAGCTGAGCCTACCCCCAGGGATATCGATTCCCTCGGAACCTAGCAACTGCGCAAGCTGCAGGATGCCAACAGGAGACGAATCAAGCTTTGTGCGGTTGACTTCGACTCTGATTTCACGCTGGTCACCACCTGCTACCTCGACGTTACCAACACCCTCAACCCGCTCAAGGGCTGGGGCAATAAGGTCCTCGACCAGCAAGCGAATCTCAGCTGATGTACCACTGCCTGAAACGCTGTAAGTCAAGACGGGCGAAGCATTAGGGTCAAACCTAGTCACAATGGGGTCCATGATCTCCCTTGGCAGCGAACTGCGGACCATCGCCAGCCGGTCACGGACGTCATTTGAGGCCTGCAAGGGATCGGCCGTCATCTTGAACTTGACGATAGTGGTTGAAACAGAATCCCTAGATGTACTGTTTACTTCGTCAACATCGTTGATACCGTAAAGGATGTCTTCAATAGGTTTTGTAACTTGAGACTCGACCTCTTCAGGGCTTGCCCCTGGATAGGGAACGACAACAGCAACGATGGGTAGCGTGATTTGCGGGAAAAGCCCCAGACTTAATCTAAAAAAGGCCAAGCCACCTAGAACTAAAACGGCCAACGAGACCATCGTTGTAAAGACAGGGCGCCTTATTGCTATCTCAGAAATCTTCATAGGGACATCCTAGATTTCATCTTCACCTGACGGCGGCTGAGTGTCATCGCTGTCTGCAGTTTCTTCATCAGGACTTGCTTCATCAGGGCTTGGGTTCTGCTCTTTTGCATTGCCGCCATCGCTTTGGCTTTCAACAAGCGCATCGGCCTCTATGTGGTCAACGATTTTCACCGGATCGCCATCCTTCAGAGAGCCGTGCCCAGAAACAACGACCACATCACCTGGTATTAATTCAGATTCTACAGCGATAAAGTCCAGGTCAGAGGAGCCAAAAACAGGTTTCACCCTTACCGCTTTGCCCTCTTTGACTACAAACACTGCCTGCTCGGCGCCCACGCCAACTATCGCCTTTTTCGGGATGGCCACGACGTCATCAAGGTGCAAGGCCTCCACGACGGCTGTTGCAAACATGTTGGGCAGCATGCGGTTTTCATAGTTGGCGATGGTTATTTCGACACCTGCGTGCCTTGTCATGGGATTCAGGCTGGGGCTTAAAGTCTCGACCTCGCCTGGAAATTCCTGGCCTGGAAGGTCTGGTACTGTAACTTTGACCTCCTGGCCGACTTTGAGCATGGCAAATTCCTTGGCTGTAACGTTGGAATCCAACTTCAGTTCAGCCAAATCCTGGACCATAAAAACAGGCGTTGTCTGGCCTGTGGGGGAACCTACGTTTACAAACCTGTGGGTGACAATCCCATCTATTGGCGTGGTAACATTGGCATTTTCGACCATCTGGTTGGCCAATTCACTGGCTGCCCTTGCGGTTGCGACCCCAGCTTCAGCAGCCAGTAAAGAGGCTTTGGCATCCCTTAGGCCAAACTCAATCTTTTCAAATTCGGCATCAGGTATAGCCTCGTTTTGTTTAAGCTCTTGCAGTCTGTTATAGGCAGAAGTGGCTGCGGCAACGCCATTTTTGGCACGCTCAAGCTGCGCTTCAGCCACTTTCACACCGGCTTTTGCCTGATTTGCCTGTAGTTCAATCTCTCGATGCTCAATAACCGCTAAAACTTGATCAGCTGTAACTTCATCGCCAATGGCAACATGCACTTCCTGAACGCGACCAGGTACTTTTGCAAAAATCGGGGCCTCAAGGCGAGGCTTGATAGTTCCAGTCATCGTCACGTTCAGTACGATGTCCCTGATTTCAACCTCGGTAACAGAAACGGGGGCAATGGCGGCTTCAATGCCCTTTTCGGCCGCTTTTTTTTCAATAATCGCATCGATCAAACGCCATCCAAAAACCGCTACAAAACCAACCGCCAAGGCGCCAAGTAACACCAGCCAAACTTTCCTAGTCATCGCCACTACACCCTTAAAAGGGGGAAACAAGCCGCTATATGCTCGGATAGCTGGCCCAAAGTGTCAACAAAGCAAAATCGCCGAAACATTGAATTTATGCGCCGCAAGCGCTGTTTGTGCCTGGCCAAGAACTTGATTTGGATTGGCCCCAGCGTTGACTAGCTATGGTTAGATCGCGTATTCTGCGACCGTGGCGATCTTTGTTTCCAAAACCATCGCCCTGCTTTTACTTGGGTGTGCTAAAAGGGCTTCATGACGACAAATCCTCCTTACGAGTTATATCCGGAATATCTGAATCAGGTCTTTGATGAATTTGGTAAGAAGAACATCGAGGCATGGTTAATAGGACCACGAGCCAGGGATTTGGCTGCTGAACTACCTATCATTGATGCTGCTTCCTTTGATTTAACCGTAGATGCTGCGCTGGCAACTATCGAGTCAATATTTTTTGAGCTTTTTTCTGTGGAACCTCAAACTTCCAAGGATGACCGCCCGAAGCTTTTGACCTTTAAGGTGCCAAAAACTGACGATGATGGTTATGTGACCTTTAACGTTGGGCCATTTCGCAACTATTTACCCCCTTTGCGATCACTGCGCGGCCAGAATCTGACTGGAATCATTCTGGATTTGGCCACCCGCGAGGTGACAGTTCAGGCTTTTGCGTACGATAGTCAGGGTGACATGATCGATCCTTTTGGGGGCTCCCTGGATTTTGCAGACAAGCTGATACGCCCAGTTTTTCCAGTAGATACCCTGTTTCGAGAAAGCGCTTCTTGGCTACTTAAGATTGCTCGTTATGTGGGCAGATATGGTTTTGATGCGGCAAAGGAAGTTCGAACGGCAGCTGACCGGGATGCGGCCAATATTTTGGACGTACCGCGTGACATCTGGCGCAAAGAAATGGACAAAATCCTTTGTGGGGCCCACCCTGGAAAAGGATTGCAGTTCCTGGCCGAGTCAAGGGTGCTGTCATTCATACTGCCTGAAATTCAGGCGATGTACGCCTTTGGAGATGGTGGCAGCCAGCACAAGGACATCTGGGCTCACACCAAGCAGGTCGTTTCAAATTCTGATGCGACCCCGGTTGTGCGCTGGGCAGCTATGTGCCATGACATGGGTAAGGTATGGACAAAGCAGGTTTTTAGGGACGACAAGATTCATTTCTTCAGACACGAGGACATGAGCGCCCTGCTGTTCGAAGGCATAGCTAAACGCTTTGATATCGTTGGTGAAGATTATGAACGGATACACTATATAGTCAAAAACCATGGACGGGTAAATCTGTACCGCGACGACTGGACCGATTCTGCTGTTCGCAGGTTGATCAAAGATGTCGGAGATGCGCTGGATGACTTGATAGCCTTTAGCAAGGCGGATTTGACGTCAAAACGAGCGGATCGCGTCGAGATGATTCGCGCACTATTGGCGGATCTCCAGATAAGGGTCATGGATGTCCGGGAGCAAGATGCCTTGGTGCAGCCTCTTCCCAAGGGGCTTGGCACTCAGATCATGGAGCGTTTTGATATCCCAGCAGGCCCAAAAGTTGGGCAATTGCGCAACATGCTGATACACGCAATCGAGATTGGGAATCTGGAACCTAACCAGGATTCAGAGGTTTATTTGAGCTATTTGGCAGACTTGCTGGTCGATTCAAATCAGGATGATTGACCTAAAATCCTCGCGGTTATTTCCAAAAAAGCATCACCAACACGTCGTACATGAAGTGGGTGTAAGCAGCTGAGGCGAAACCTCTGGCAAGAAAGATCGCCCCGAAAATAACCCCGGCCACCACGCGGTACCAAAATTCATAGGCGATTGGTAGATCCTGCGCACCAATGTGATGTACCAAGGAAAACAGGAGTGCGGAAACAACAACCGCTGCCCCACCAATTAAAACCAGCCACTTGGAATTTTTACCCTGTCTTTTCAAGATCTTAGCAGCAAAAAATAAAGAACCTCCAACCAAAATCAGGCGAAACACCAGCTCTTCCCAATAACCAGCGCCGGCTGAAATGGCCAATACATCAGCAAAAGAATAACTGGGCCCACCTGCGGCAGACATGGACAAGGCTTTGCCTAGTATCCACGGAATGGTCATGCCCATAATCAAGCCTAAGATGGTGCCTTCAATAATCAGAAATGCAAAATGACTAAGGGCGAATTTGCGTTTTTTAACTAGCCATATCAAGGAAATTATCGAGATGATGCCTAGCGCAAAATTCAGCCCGAGCATTCCCCAAAGCCTTAATTTTGCGTCGAAGAAACCTGACAAAAAGTCAAGGCGATTGACAAAGGAATGACCGGGGATCATAAGGCCTAGGTTGTACAGCATCAACAGCGGTAGGGTTGCCACCAAACTGACAGATGTAGTACGCGTGTTGGCTAGGTATAGCTTGAATTTATTGGACATTTTCTTGCCCAGCACTATTATTTCGGGCGATGGGGTGGCTTTTTCTGTGGGCTGTTTATCTACGGTTTTTTTACCTACGGGCTTTTTAGTAGGTAAAACTCGCCGGACTGATTGCTTTGCCATCTCTCGACCTCTAAGGCTCCGTTTTCTTTAAATTCATAAATGTTAAATCGCCCAAAACGCCTTTTACTGGCGGACTGATAGGTGGTGGAGCCACAGCTTAGAACGTGGGTACCTGAAGGTAACTTGCTTTGGAGCACCATTTCATGTTCATGATGGTCATGGCCGTGTATCACCAAGCGAATTGACGACTGAGCTAGTCTGGCTTTTAACTGCTGGCGGTCCTTGAGTAATCCTGTTTTGTCGCGCAAGAAGTTTTGGTTGTGTAGGTGGTGATGGATGGCCAAGACTACGTGGCGGCCGTCAGCGTTGTCTACCAGCTGAAAAATGCGATCCATTTGTGGGGTACCCAACTCGCCATAGGAAAACATGGGAGGGGGAATAGTTGGGGTGCAGGCCAAGATTAGCCTGATATTGTCAATGTCTTTGACTGCTGGGTACTGTGCAAATGGGTCAAAGTCTGGGCCCCACGTGTATTTGCCGAAGTAGTGTTCGAAGCGCCTGTTTTTGGCTGCTGCTGGGACGTAGTAATCGTGGTTTCCAGGAATGATGGAGAGTTTTGTGTGGTCGAGGCCGAAACTTTCGATTACCGATGATGCGAATTCAAATTCAGCTTCAATGGCTAAGTTGGTTAAATCGCCGGTTATTATGATGTGGTCGACATTAGCATGGGAAATGGCGGTCATAGCGCTTTTGACGACGTGAACGGCTTTTTTGGTCCAATCCCTGATGTACAGGTTGGTTGCCCCGAAAATTCGTCGGTTGAACAATAGACTGGGTTTGAGGGCTCCATTTGGGAGCATGTGTAAATCGGACAAATGGGCTAGGCGCATAAATCCAAACCTCCGGGCGCGGATTTTACCACGCCTTGTAAAGGGCCCAAAATCCAGAGGCTGTTCCTGGCCCTGAGCCTGTGCCTGGCCCTGGGCCTGCTACAGATCCTGCTAATTTGCCTGTTCAGGTTTCCGATTGTTTGTTCTTTTTGGCGTTTTATCTCTTCGTTACAGTTTTAAAACATGTCCGGGGGCATCCTTCCGGACCCAAAATCTCCCGTAGCCA
>Ga0116188_1000298_pt1 | contig 54570 bp, 39 predicted proteins | sample AD_JPNTR2_MetaG_FD_89807 | JGI IMG/M metagenome (GOLD analysis project Ga0116188, IMG submission 89807) | Active sludge microbial communities of municipal wastewater-treating anaerobic digesters from Japan - AD_JPNTR2_MetaG | ecosystem: Engineered > Bioreactor > Anaerobic > Digestate | place...
AACTACGCTCAGGCTACGCCTTCGCTACGTTCCCATTCAATACAAAACAAATTCAAAGAAAATGATTATATTTGAAACCAAATTTAACTTACATTACACACTTTTAGGGATACTACCATTTTTTAGTAAATTTACTAAAATTTACTATTATGATTGCCAAAATCGAACACAAAATCATCAACTTACCATTTGAATTTGAAACACAAAAGTTCGAAAAAACGGTAGAAATACAACTTTACGACGAAAATGGTAAACAGGTTAATACAGAAACATTGGGATATGTTTCACAGGAACAATGGTTTCAAAGCATCGAATCTAAGAATGAATTAATTTTTAAAAACTGCTTCATTGATAACTTTAATCTCGATTTCTACAGAGAAACCAAGAATATTGCTGATAAAACCCCAATTTTTCTAACGAAAATAGAACTCAATAACTGTATAATTCATAGTCAAAACCAAGTCTCATTTCGGTATCTTGGGTGTCCGGATAACAGTGTTATATTTAATTCTTGTTTTTTTATTGCCGATGAAATCGATTTTTCCAACTCCATATTTGCATGCGAGCAAGTAGTTTTTGACCAATGCAACTTTTTAGGAGCTATTTTCAAATTTGAGCAAGTTCAATTCAACGATTGTAACTTTACACTAAAAAACAGCAATTTCGCATCAGGCAATAAAAGCTTTAAAAAACCTTCGTTTTGTCGGTAAAAATTTGTTGTGGACGAATATCGATTTCAACAGTGGCAATCTCGATTTAAGCGAAAGTCAAATGAAAGGGCAAACAATTTCCCTTGAAGTTTTGTACCTAGCCGAAGGTATCAAAAACTTTAACGATATCACAGTAGATTGCCAAAGTTTCAGTTTTGATAAATCCGATTTTGGTAGTGGTGATTTTCTTTGCCGAAACTTCCGACAACTGTCAGGAAGTTTTTCCATGGCTCGGGTTGATTTTAAAACGGGAAACATCGATTTTTCTGGATCCGAATTCAGTTCGGAGAATAAAACCTTTACCGGTACTAATTTTGGTTCCGGTAAGGTAAATTTTAAAAACTGTAATTTTAACTCCGGGACAGTTGATTTTCATTTCACTATTTTTGGATTGTGTGACCTAATTTTTGACCGTTCAATCTTTGGTGACGGTTCTGTCGATTTCCGAGCCATAGAAGTTGAGAGCGGAAAGATAAGCTTTAACCGCACAAAATTCGGTTCAGGTGATAAAATTTTTGAAGCTTCCAAATTTGGAGAAAGCGAAATTGTATTTAAAAACTCTGATTTCGGAAGCGGAAAAATCAATTTTAATAATCTCGATGCATCCCTGAGCTCTATTCAGATTATCAACGTCGATTTGGGAACAGGCAATATCTCCTTTAATCAAGCTAAATTAAATTCGTTGAAAATTTCTGAAACCGAATTAAACTCCTTTACCGATCTAAGGTTAAGCTATTGTTATAACCTTGACTTAAGCAATATCATAATTAAAGATATTGTCGATTTAAAACCAACTTGTCATAAAATCGAAGTACAATCGCTCAACTTATCCGGAATCCGCTTATTAGGCAAAATCTATATCGATTGGGATCAGTTAAATCTAAAAGAATTAATAAAAAAACAACCCGTAAAAGAAAATATTAAGGCCGAGCAATTTCAATTATTGAAAGAAAATTTCAATACCATCGGTAGCTACGACGAAGAAGATCTGGCGTACATAGAATTTAAACGCAATTTTTCAATAGCAAAGCTTCAAAAGAAATTATCAAAATGTCGAAAAATCTTTAAACCCTTCCATTGGATTAGCTACTACATGGAAAAAATAATTTTTGATAAAATGGGGCATTATGGCACCAATCCTATCCGTGTTATTCAAAGTATGCTTATTATCTATTTGTTTTTTACTTTTTCATTTTATTTTATCGATATTTACACAAGTCATCATATTTGTTCATCACTCTTTCCTGCAGATGATCCACGAGTTTTATCTCCTTTGAGTAGAGCCTTTTATCATTCAATCATAACCTTTTTCACGATAGGCTATGGCGATTACTATCCCAATGGAATTTTACGTGTTTTATCGGGATTAGAAGGATTCATCGGAATGTTTCTTATGTCGTATTTTACAGTTGCCTTTGCCCGTAAAGCTCTTCGGTAAATAATTTGTTGAAAAACGGTTAATTTCTATGTTGAAAACTTTTTTGAAAGAAATTTGGATAAAAGTCGAATTTCATTATTAAAAATGTGACCCAATTTTTCCAAATAAAATTTCAAAAATTTTCTAATTTTTTATCAACAGTTTTTTAACCAAAAAATCTCCCAAATAGTTTAAACTACATCCCCTTGAAATATTTATTCACCTTTGTTAATAGTTTTCGTATAAATCAGATATTCAGCAAGTTTCAAGCTTTGATGTTGTTGAAAACCTTTTGATAACTTTTTAGAATGATTTTTGCAAGAATTTTATCATAATTTTACCAACAGAATCAACACTACATTATCATCATCATATCTTTTTAAAATTTCTAACTTTTTATTATATGATTAAAAATGAAATTGTGGATAATTCAATTCAATTCCCCAATCAATTAAAAAATGAGATTATTCGTCTGAAAAAAGAGAAAAATGCAATAATTCTCGGACACTTTTATCAGAATGCTGATGTACAAGATATAAGCGATTTCTTAGGAGATAGTCTTTATCTAGCCCAAATGGCCTGCTCTACTGATGCAAACATTATAGTTTTTGCTGGAGTAAAATTCATGGCCGAAACTGCTAAAATCATAAATCCTAAAAAGAAAGTTCTTTTGCCTGACCTTAATGCAGGTTGCTCTTTATCAGACAGTTGTAATGAATCTGATTTCAAAGAATTTTTGAAAAAATATCCCGACCACAAAGTAATTACCTATATAAATAGCTCCACTGAGGTTAAAGCGATGTCCGACATAATATGTACATCGAGTAATGCTAAAAAAGTAGTAGAAAGTTTCCCGAAGGAACAAAAGTTGATTTTTGCCCCTGATTATAATCTGGGAAGATATATTTCGCAAACTCTAAATCGTGAAATGGTTCTTTGGCCCGGTGCTTGTCATGTTCACAAGCGATTTAACTTAGAAAAGATTTTAGCCTTAAAAAAACAAAATAAAGATGCTCTCATTATTTCGCATCCTGAATGCGAAAGAGAAGTATTGATTGTTTCCGATTTTATAGGAAGCACTTCTGAATTACTCAATTTCACCCAGAAAAATGAAGCAAAAAGTTTTATTGTTGCAACCGAATCGGGAATAATACATCAGATGATTAAGTACAATCCAGATAAAAAGTTTATTCCTGCACCTGGTGATGATTCATCTTGCTCATGCAATGATTGTAACTTTATGAAACTTATTACATTGGAAAAGATTTATCAATCTTTGCTATACGAAGAACCTGAAATAATTATTGATGAGGAGTTAAGACGAAAAGCTGAATTACCAATTTTAAGAATGCTAGATATAAGTAGATAATGAATGACTACAAAGCCTTAGCTGGTCAAACACTTATATATGGTTTAGGTTCGGTAGTACCGCGAATTCTAAACTACATTCTTCTCACACCCTTTTATACAAGAATTTTTACATCTCAATCTGACTACGGTGTCCATTCCTATCTTTATGCAATAAGTGCGTTTATTTTGGTCATATTAACTTTCGGAATAGAAACAACATTCTTTCGATACGCTCAAAAAGATGATTATAAAAAAGTTTACTCAACTGCATACATTTTTTTATTAGCCAATTCAATACTTTTTATCTTTTTTACCTACTTTTTTTATGATACTATCAACCAATGGCTTGATATTCAAAATAAGAGATATGTTTTTTGGTTTCTTGGAATAATCATAACCGATGTAATTTCAACTATACCGTTAGCTGATTTACGATTAAAAAATTTGGCAAAAAAGTTTGCTATTCTACGAATTTCAAATGTTGTCATCAATATAGTTTTAAATTTTATCTTTTTACTATTACTGCCAAAGTTCAATTTAAGTTTTTTTAAAAATTTTGATTTGGTCGAATATACCTTTATTTCAAACTTTCTTGCCAACGGAATTACCCTTATTTTTTTGATTTTTCCTATACGTTTTTCTAAACGAGATTTCGATTACTCGATTTTTAAAAAAATGGTTTCTTATTCATATCCAATTATGATAAGTGGAATTTTGGGTATGATTAACGAAGTTGCTGATAAAGTATTTCTAAAATTTTTGCTGCCTAAAGATATAGATTCATTTAAAGAAATTGGCATATACACAGCAAATTATAAAATAGCTGCTCTTATTACAATTTACAACACAATGTTTCGGTATGCTTTCGAACCGTTTTTGTTTAAAATTTCTGGAAATTTAAATAATAAGGAGAAATATGCAAATATTACAATGATATATTTTTTATCGGTATCGATTATCTATGTTTTAATTATCTGTTTCATCGATTATGTTAAATTATTTATCGGAAGTTCATATCATGAAGGATTAAAGATTGTCCCGATAGTGTTGATGGCAAATATATTTTTCGGTCTTTATTACACAATGAGTGTGTGGTATAAAATTAATGATAAAACTTATTTTGCAATTATCTTTAGTTTAGTTGGAGCCATTATAACAATGGTCTTAAACATAATTTTAATTCCAATTATTGGATATTTCGGTGCAGCTGTAGCAACTTTAGTATGTTATTTTATGATGTTTGTACTAACAGCCTATTTTAATCAAAAATATTATCCAATAGAATATAAGTTTTACAGAATGATTGAAATATTTTTATCTCTAATTGGAATTACCATATTTCTAAATGGATTTTCTTTTGATTCTATTTATCTTAATTTTGCCTTACGAACGATTATTGCTTTACTATTCATATTCTATTTGTATAAACGAAATTACGATATCACGAAAAACTTGCTGAAAAATGATAGAGATTAAAATCAAAGTTAAATCTGACGCTAAATTACCTGAATATAAGTCAGAAGGTAGTGTTGGTATGGATTTATATGCCTACAATGATTACGAAGAAATAAATCCGGGTGAAATAAAATTAATCGATACCGGCTTATTTATCGAAATTCCGGAAGGCTATGAAGCTCAGGTTAGACCACGAAGTGGTTTAGCATTGAATCATGGAATTACTGTACTAAATACCCCGGGAACCATTGATTGGGATTATCGCGGAGAAATAAAAGTGATACTGATTAATTTAGGAAGGCAAAAGTTTATAGTTAGAAAGAACGACAGAATCGCTCAAATGGTTGTAATGAAAACCGAACGAGCGGTTTGGAAATCTGTGGATGAATTAAATGAAACAAAACGATCATCTGGTGGTTTCGGTCACACGGGTATATAATAAATAAAAAATTAATAATCAATGAAAAATAACATAACTTTAATATTAGCTAGCTTAATTTTTTTTGTTTCATGTAAGAGTTCCAAACAAATTTATAATTCTGCTGAAACACCAACTACTAAAAGTTTTAGTAAAAATTATAATTCTATTTTAATTGACACTAAGCGTGATTTATTATACGATAACAAAACCGGCGCTATAGATAAGCTTCAATTCATAATTAAAAATGATACATTAAATCACGTTGCATATTATGAAATGGCAAAGTTAGAACTGGAGCAAAAAAATTACGTATCAGCTGAATTTAATGCCAAGCGTGCGTTTGATATTCGACCTGGAAATAATTCATACGCTCTTCTTTACATGTATATTTTATTCAATAATAAGAAATTTAACGAAGGAAATAAAATTTTGGATAGAGTAATCAAAAACGATGAAAACAATCAAGAACTTTATTTTCAGATATTTGAGATACTTGAAGAATTTCAACAGTATAAAAAATTAATAAGCGTTACTGAGAATTTCGAAAAAAAATTTGGTTATATCAATGAAATAATCTTAAGTAAATATCAATTTTATATTTCTTCGAACAATGTAAAAGAAGCTGTAAAATATTTAAAAAGCATTATTGAGCGAGATAAATTAAATTACTTACCATACCAGTTGCTTGGAGAGTTATATTTTTATTTTAACGATGTGGACAAGTCTTTTTATTATTATTCTAGGGCCAATGAATTAAATAATACCGAACCGCAAATATACATAGGCTTAATTCGGTGTCATATTTATAAAAAACGATTTGATGATGCTTTTAAATTATATGAAGAATTACTCACAAGTAATTCCATTGATCTTGACGTTAAAATTCTTATTCTCTTTGAATTTTTTAAAATTGAAGATAGTCTTAATACAATCCAAAATGCGGATCTAGAAAAATTCACTGATTATCTTTTAAATAGCTATCCCGAGCGTGCTGATTTATTGGTTATCAAAGGAAAAATTTATTTGAGAAAAAATATGTTGAACCCAGCCTTTGATTACTTTACTAAATCCCTAAAATATAAACCTGATAATATCGAGCTTTGGAATATTTCAATTTATCTTGCTGAACAGTTAAAAAATTATGACCGAATGATTACTCTTGGAGATTCAGCAATACGTTTTTATCCAAGTAATCGAGACTTTTATTATTTTAGGGGATACGCCTACTACAATAAAGGCAGATATCAGGAGAGTTATGACGACTATAAATTTGCCCTTTTGCTTACGGGCGAAATGGATAAAGAAAAAATAAATCTTTTACATGCGTTAGCTGAAGTATCGTATAAGCTGAAAAACGTTGAAGAAACTTTTAACATCTATGATAAAATTCTTCTGGAAAATCCAGGTGATGTTGTTGCACTAAATAATTATGCTTATTTTCTTGCTCTAGAAAAAATTAATTTGGAAATGGCAAAGGAAATGAGTTTTAAAACAGTAAGAGCAGAGCCAAAAAATTCAACGTATTTAGATACTTACGCTTACATATTATTCGTTCTCAAAGAATATAAAGAAGCTCTAAAATATATTGAGAAAGCAATTTTGAATGGTGGTGGACAAAACGATGTAATTTTGGAACATTATGGCGACATACTTTATTTTAACAATCAGGTTGATTTAGCCGTTAGTGCTTGGATTGAAGCAAAGGAAAGAGGTAATGGTTCCGGTAAGCTTGATTTAAAAATTCAAAATAGAAAATATATCGATGAATAGAACTATTTGGTTTATTATAACGATTTTTCTTCTTGAGTCTTGTTCTACATCAAAAAAGGCTTCAGTAAAAATTGTTGACTACAACAAGAGTGAGTTAATTGAATCCATTATCGAAAGAAATAAAACAATAAAAAATTTAGTTATTAACTATACAGCTACTATCGAAGATGGTGATGTACACAACTCAGTTGTGGGACAAATCAGGATTATAAAAGATCAAATGGTTTGGATAAATGTCAACGCGAAAATAGGACTTGAATTAGCTCGAGCGCTTTTCACTAAAGATTCAATTCAAATAATGATTCCAAGTCAAAAAATCCTATATCATTCAGGGTACGATATTACTCAAAAATATTTCGATAATTCGTTAAAGCTTAGTTCAATACAATATGGTTTAACAGGAAGTTTGTTTACCATTGGAACTGAATTTCTTAAGCGACAAATGAATATTGAAACCGATGATTCAATGGACGTCGTATTTTATGAGAGATCCAAAAATTTTATAACGAATTTGAAAATTGATTCATCTACCTTAAAACCAAAGAAAATTAAAGTAAACAAAGTATCGGAACCACTTTCTGTTGAAATACAATATAAAAATTTTATCATGATTAATGACCTTCTTTTGCCACAGGTTATTGAAATTTTGTTCATCGAAAAAGAAAAATCAAAACGTGTTTTGATACAATACAAAAAAATCACCGAATCCGATGATATAAATATTCACTTTAAGGTTCCAAACCGATATAAAAGAGTTAGTTTGTAAATGAATAAAAGTACTATACTTGTATTGATATTTATAATATCAAAAAGTTTTCTTGTTGGCCAAACTAAAAATGAGCTTGAAAAATCACGTAATAGATTGCAAGAGGAGATTAATCAGGCTAATGAATTATTAAAAAATATAAGTCAAAAAAAGGATAGAAGTCTGGAAGCACTTATTATTCTAAGGCAACGTATTGATCTACGTCAAGAAAACATTAGTCAAATTAAAAAGGAAATTTCTTTGCTTGATAATCAAATTGAGTATTTAAGGTTAAATATCGACGAGAATGAAATTCTTATCGGTACGATAAGAAAAAGTTACGAGAAAGATATTTTGATTGCTTTCAAAATGAAAAATAGTTATTATAAATCAATGTATATCTATGGTTCTGAAAATTTAAACGTTGCACTAAGGAGAATAAAATTTTTGTCGGAGATTGCTAAAAGTAGAAAAGAAAAAGCAAGGAAAATAGAACGAATAAAAGAGGATTTAAGTTTTAAGTTAAATCAAGTTGTTGCTTTGAAAGACGAAAAAAATCGATTGTTAATCATGTTAGATTATGAAATTAAAAATTTAACGAAGGATTTAAGACAACAAGAAAAAGAGATTGAGGATCTTAAAAAAAGAGAAATTGAGTTAAAGAAAAAACTTGAAGAAAAGAAAAAAGCCGCAATACAATTAGAGAAAAAAATTCGTGATTTAATTGAAAAAGAAACTAAAGTTACAAAAAATGGTGCATATTATGAAATGACACCCGAAGAGAAGGAACTTAGTAGGAATTTTGATTCCAATAAAGGCAAACTGCCATGGCCTACTGAACGAGGAATGATTACCGAGCAATTTGGCATTCATAATCACCCAATATTGAAAAACATTCAAACCCGAAATGATGGAGTTGATATAACTACCACGCCCAATAGTTATGTTAGATCGGTATTCGATGGAACGGTGAAAAATATTTTCGTTATTCCTGGCTTAAACAAAGTTGTTATTATTCGACATGGAAAATTCCTAACTGTCTATTCGAATCTTGAGGAAGTCTATGTGAAACAAGGTCAAAACGTTCAAACAAAGGAAAGAATAGGCAAGCTATTCTATGATCAAAAAAGCGATTTTTCGATACTTAAATTTCAAATTTGGCACGAAAACCAAAAATTAAATCCTGAGGAATGGATCACAAGGTTAAAATAGAAGAATCGATAGAGATAAAGCTACTATTTGCAAAAGTTAGATATTATCTTATAAAGAATAGCCTTATTCAAGGTGTGTTTCTTTTATTGAAATATCTTTTGCCGCTTTATCTCTCAATCCTTACCGTTGATATAATTTTTGAATTTAGTTCAATTACACGATACATTGTTTTAATACTGATTTCAATCATTTTGATATACTTTTTATTCAAATATATTTTATTACCAGCTAAAGATTTTGTTTTAAAACAAAATAATTTTAGCGAATACGAAATAAGCCGTCTTTTTTTAAACGTTGAAGGAATTGACGATAAACTTTTGACTTATGTTGAATTGAAGGATAAAAATATAGCTGATTCCATTGTAAAACAGGCTATTGAAGTTTATAATACGAAAATTAAAAACGTATCCCCTTCAATTTCTCAAGTTAGTTTTATTTCAATTCGTAGTTTAGATGTTATCATTTCAATTTTAATTACCATTTTGTTTATCACGTCGCAATTAGTTCACTCCTATCAAATTGCTCAAAAGAGAATTATTTTTCCAGGATACAAGTTGAGCTATCAGAAGTTAGATATCAATGTTCTTAATAAAGAGTTTTCCATTTTAGAAGGTTCTGATTTTATAATTGAAATTAAAGCTGTCGGGAGCTATGTTCCCAAAACTATGTATGTTAATCAACGTAATAGTGACTATATCGCAAGTAAAATCAATGATAGTATATGGAATTTCCGATTCGATAACGTAAGGCAATCGTCCTCATTTTATGTGCATGACGGTATAAACCAAAGTAAAACGTTCTTTATTAACGTTATACAAATTCCAAAACTTGTTGGTTTTGAAATAGAAATTATTCCACCAAAATATACTGAGATTAAAAAATTCTCGGTACAGCAAAACGGTAATTTTAGTTTTCCCGAAGGAAGTGATATTACCTTTAATATAAAATCGGCCTTTTGCTCTAAAGCTTTTATAATTGTTGAAAGCGACACCATAGAATTAGAAAAATCTCGTGAAAAATTCAGTTTAACTAAAAAGGCATTGGATTCATTTAATTATGAAATTGTATTATTTAACGATACAATTCAAAATAACGATCGGTATTATTACTCTGCACTAGTTTTGAAAGATAAATACCCAACAATTTCTATTAACCAAAATTTCGATAATCTTAACTTTCTAAAGCCCATTTTATTTTCAGGTGAAATTGTCGATGATTTCGGATTTACGTCGCTTAACATGATTTTGAAATTAAACGATTCAGTAATGTCGGTAAATCTTCCATTTTCAAAAAGAAACCTAAAACAAAATTTTTTTTATGAGGTAACTCTGACAGATATTATTACTCTTACAGATGCAAAACGCGTCAGCATATATTTTGAAGTTACCGATAATGACCAAATTAATGGTTATAAAAAATCTACAAGTGAAATTTTAGAGATAAAAATACCGGATAAGGAAGAAATAGTTGAAAATCAACAACTATTAAACGATAGTTTGCAAGATAAACTAAATCTTGGTCTACAGTTGATAAAACAATTGGGACTGGAACGTTCTGAATTAGAAAAAAGATTGAAGACCGAAAATTTGACTGAGTGGGAAAGGAAGCAATATAATGAGCAATTCGAAAGAAATATTAATGAAATGAATAACTTGATTCAACAAGTTAAGAATCTTTCAGAGCAGCTTAAAAGTTTTACCAATTTCGACAAAACAACCGACAATACAATTCGTGAAAAATATAACGAAATACAAAAGCTTCTTGATAAATTGCTGGATCAAGAAATGATCGAATTATTAAGTGCCTTGGATAAGCTACAAAAAGAAGCTGCTTCACAAAAACAAAATAAAAAAAGCGATATAGCAAAGGATTTAGAACAAATACAAAAAATGTTGGATCGCAATCTAGAGTTGTTGAGAAGGTATGAAGTGGAAAAAGGCATCGACGACATTGCTAGACAACTAAAAAATAATGCTGATAAACTTGAAATTGTACAAAGTTCGGAAGAACGCGAAAATATTGAGGAAAAAATAAAAAGTTTACTGGAAGGCCACGATGAGATTCTAAAAAAGAACAAAGAGTTGAAAAAGCCTTTCGAGATTGATTCTTTTGAAGGACAGAAAAAAGATTTGGAGCAGAGTTTAAAATCAAACGATAATCAAAAAAACGATGATCGGATTAATAAAAGAAATTCGACAAAAACAAAAAATTTAGCAGAAATGATTCAAGCCGATTTTAAAAATAAAAATGAGAAATCGGAAGCAGAAGACTTGCAAAATTTACGGCAATTGCGCTCAAACTTGCTCAATGTTAGTTATGCTCAAGAAAATATTGTTTTGGATGGAATGTCAAGGAAAAAAGATAAGAATGTTAAATCAAATTTTGTTCAGCAAAAGCTTGTACTCGATAAGTGGAAGATAATTGAGGACTCCTTGTTCGCCTTATCTTCAAGAAATCCTTTGATTGGGCAACTTATGGACGAGGAGATGAAAAATATTAATTCGTTATCCTATGAAATAGCTCGTAATTGGATGGAAGAATATCCCAAGTCTATGGTTGTGACTGAGCAAAAAATTCTTAATCATTTGAATAATCTTCTATTATATATTGATGAAGCAATTCAAAAAGCAGAAGAATCTTTGAATTCCACTGGTTCGGGTAATGGTTGCCCAAAACCCGGAAAAGGCAAACCTAGCCCCGGCGATATGGCAAAGCAGCAACAAGGTTTAAAAAATCAGCTGAAAAAGATGATTGAAGAATTAAAAAAGGCTAAGGAAACCGGTGATCAAGATGGTTCAGGAATCTCTGAAAGTTTAGGACGATTCCTATCACAACAAGAGATGATGCAAAAGATGATACAAGATATGCTTGCAGGCCAAGAAATTGGAAATCAAACTCGAGAATTATTGAAAGAAGTCAATAAAATGTTAGAAGAAAATATAAACGATATAGTAAATAAACGACTTACAAATGAAACATTTCTTCGTCACGAACGAATAATTACACGATTACTAGAATCTGAAAAAGCTGAAAAAGAACAAAAGTTTGAAGAGAAACGAACATCTAAAGAAAATACGTTAGATTTTTCTAAATCAGTGCGCGCAATCGATAGTCAAGATATAGATAAACAGTCGATATATAATCAACAGGTACAAAAAATGATCATATTAAATAAATATTATTTAGATTTGTATCAGATTTACATGAATACGGGACGATAGTTCATGAATAGGGAAATACATATCAATAGCGAAATAAAGAATATTTCTGTAGTTGAAAAGCTTGTTGAGGAAGTTTGTGATTCAATTTTCAATGGGAAAGAGCTTTATGGAAATATTTTGGTAGCAGTTTTAGAAGCTGTTACCAATTGCATTATTCATGGAAATAAGAGAATTTCTGATAAACAAGTTACAATTAAAATATATGCTTCCGTTAGCGAAATAGTTTTTATAATTTCTGATCAAGGCGAAGGATTTGATATTAATTCTATTCCTGATCCAACTAGATATGAAAACTTGGAAAATCCTCATGGACGAGGAATTTTTTTAATGAAAAAGCTTTCTGACTATTTTGAGTACGATGAAACTCTAAGGGCTTTCATACTTAAATTTTATCCTGAAAAAAAGGTAGAAATTATTCAATGATCCGTTTTTTTGTTGAACATAAGGAATTTTCCTTGCCCAGAGGATTTAAATCCCAATCTAGAAGAATAATTGAAACCATTTGCTGCGATTATTCCAGATCTGTCTCCGAATTGAACATCGTTTTACTTAGTGATAAAAATCTACTTCAAATCAATCAGGATTTTTTGCATCATGATTATTATACAGATATTATAACCTTCGATTATTCTGTTGAATCAGTTATAAAGGGTGAATTATATATCAGTGTTGATCGGGTAAAGGAAAACTCGCTTGTTTTTAATGTAAATTTCATTGACGAACTAAAACGTGTTCTTATTCATGGAATACTCCATCTTGTCGGTTTAGATGATAATACCGACGAGGAGAAAGCAATTATGAGAGAAAAGGAAAATTATTATTTAAAGTTGTGGCAAGACCTTCCCAAAAATGGAATTTAGTTACGATGTAATTGTTGTAGGAGCTGGTCATGCAGGATGTGAAGCTGCTCACGCTTCGGCTAAATTAGGAAAAAAAACACTCTTAATAACCTTCGATCTAGAGAAGATTGCGGCAATGAGTTGCAATCCATCCGTTGGAGGTGTAGCAAAAGGTCAGATTGTAAGAGAAATTGATGCGTTAGGAGGCATGATGGGAATTATTGCCGATAGGAGCGCAGTACAATTCCGTATGCTAAACAGGAGTAAAGGCCCTGCAGTTTGGTCGCCTCGTGCTCAATCCGATCGTAGATTATATTCAACTTTATGGAGGCAAAATCTTGAAAATACTGAAAATCTTTTTTTGTTTCAAGATAACGTTGTCGATTTAATTTTTAACGACAGTTCAGTTGTTGGGGTTATTACTCAGATGGGATTCCAATTTGAATCTAAAGTTGTTATCCTTACTGCTGGAACATTTTTAAACGGAAAAATCCATATTGGAGAGATTTCTTTCGATGGCGGGCGCATGGGAGATAGAAGCAACTATACGCTAAGCGAAAAATTGAGAAATAAGGGTTTTATTGTAAATAAGCTTAAAACAGGAACTCCTGTGCGAATTGATAGCCGTTCCATCGATTTTTCAAAGCTTATTGAGCAAAAGGGTGACAACGATCCTCAATTTTTTAGTTTCACCAATCATATGCAACCTCCAACGAAGCAACTTAGTTGTTGGATTGCCTATACCGACCATAAAGTTCATCAAATATTAAGAAAAGGGTTCGACAGGTCTCCATTATTTAAAGGGATTATTCAAGGAGTTGGTCCGAGATACTGTCCATCAATCGAAGATAAGCTAAAGAAATTTGCCGATAAAGATCGACACCAACTATTTCTTGAACCAGAGGGATGGAACACTACCGAATTTTATTTGAACGGTTTTAGTAGTAGTTTACCATGGGAAGTTCAGTTAGAAGCATTACATAACATTCAGGGATTTGAAAATGCCCATATTTTTCGACCTGGATATGCCATTGAATACGATTTTTTTGATCCAACCCAATTAAAACCATCGCTAGAAACAAAACTTGTTAATAATTTATTTTTTGCGGGACAAATTAATGGTACAACCGGTTATGAAGAGGCAGCAGCGCAAGGTTTAATTGCTGGGATTAATGCTGCTTTGAAGATTGATAAAAAAAATCCTTTAATTCTGAAGAGAAATCAAGCCTATATAGGTGTTTTGATTGATGATTTAATTTACAAAGGTGTCAATGAACCATATCGAATGTTTACAAGTCGTGCTGAATTTCGAATTTTATTACGACATGACAATGCAGATGAAAGACTTACTCCATTTGCCTACAAGATTGGTATGGTTGATGAAAAGCGATATCGTGAAATGATTTCAAAATATCGACGTATAGAAGAGTTTATAGCTTTTGCAAAAGATAAAAGCGTTAAACCTGAAGAGATAAACGAATATTTGACTCAAAACCATTCATCCTCAATATCACAATCTACAAAGCTTATAAAAATTTTATCTCGTCCCGAAATAAATTTGGGTAAATTCATAAAACTTTTAAATATTTCTGAAAACATCGATGATATTTCTTTGGAAGCAGAATCTAGAATAAAGTACCAAGCCTATATAGAAAAAGAGAAGCTCGAAGCAGAGAAAATCGAAAAATTCCATGACCTATTTATTCCGGATAATTTTGATTTTGATGCAATACAGAACCTTTCTACTGAGGCAAGACAAAAACTAAAAAAAATAAAACCGAAAACCATAGGAGAGGCAATAAGTATAAGTGGAGTTAATCCGAGCGATATTATTATTATTCTGATGATTTTGGGAAGATAATTAAAGAATGCTCCACGTGGAGCAAAATATATTATTTTAGTAATACTAAACGCTCCACGTGGAGCATAAAATTATTAATATGGTAATAAGTGGTCATATTGTTGATGTAGTTCGTAGGGTTATTTATAAAGCTAGACTTTATGTGAAGCATGGTAAAATCGCTGATATTCAACCGTGTGATGATGTTAATAATGTGTTTATAATGCCAGGGTTGATTGATTCGCACATACATATCGAAAGTTCAATGGTGGTTCCGGCTCGATTTGCGCAAAATGCCGTAAGGTTTGGCGTTGTGGCAGCCATTGCAGATCCGCATGAAATCGCAAATGTTTGTGGGCTGGATGGTGTTCGGTTTATGGTTGACAACGGAAAAATAACGCCATTTAAATTCTGTTTCGGCGCTCCTTCGTGTGTGCCGGCAACCCCATTCGATCACGCCGGAGCACAATTGACTGCTCAAGATATCTTGATTTTGTTTGATGATTTGTCCCTATCGTTTCTTGCTGAAATGATGAATTTTCCGGGTGTCATACAGCGTAGTCCTGAAGTGATGGAAAAATTAAAGGTTGCCATCGACCGAAATCTTCCGATTGATGGGCATGCTCCGGGTTTAACGGGTGAACCCTTGATAGAATATATCGACGCAGGAATAGAAACTGATCATGAATGTACAACGCTATTAGAGGCCGAAGAAAAAATTAAACTTGGAATGAAAGTGCTTATTCGTGAAGGGTCGGCCTCTCAAAATTTTAACGACCTTTATCCGCTAATAGACATGTATCCTGACTCGGTAATGTTATGTTCTGATGATTTTCATCCGGAGAATTTTTCAAAACAATATCTTAATAGATTTATTCCAATGGGCCTCTCTAAAGGGCTCGACTTTTGGAATATTATGCAGGCTTTAACAATTAATCCAATAGCACACTATAAGCTTAACGTTGGTTTGTTGCAGGTTGGGGATCCTGCAGATTTTATCGTTGTTGATAAAATAAAAACCATGAATGTCTTGCAGACTTGGATTGATGGAAACATTGTTTTTGATGGTGAAAAATCCTTTGAAATAGAGGACGATTCACCAAGAATAAATAACTTTAGTGCTTCTCCACTTAGCGCTAACGATATTAAAATACAAGCACAAGAAGGTTATATTAATGTAATCCAAGTTATTGATAAACAAATTTATACACAAAAAACGCGTTGTCTTCCTAAAATAGAAAATAACTATTGTGTATCCGATGTCGAAAGAGATTTGCTCAAAATTGTAGTTTTGAATCGGTATAGTACTAACTTATCACTATCCGTTGGTTTTGTCAAAGGCTTTGGTTTGAAGGTAGGTGCAATAGCCTCATCAATTTCTCACGATAGTCATAACATTGTTGCGGTGGGGGTTCACGATCAAAATATCGTTGATGCTGTTAATTTGGTCATATCAGCTAAAGGAGGAATTGCTTTCTCCGGAGAAAGTGAATCTTGTTTACTTGAATTACCCGTTGCTGGAATTATGAGCGACAAGAAAGCTGGCTTGGTTGGTGATCAGTATCAAAAAATTCAAGCCCATGCTCAACGAAATGGCTGTAAATTGACGGCTCCTTTTATGACACTATCATTTTTAAGCCTATTGGTCATTCCAAGTTTGAAAATAAGCGATAGGGGATTGTTTGATGTTGACAAATTCCAATTCATTGATCTATTCGACAATAATAACGCTTGAATTCCACGATATCCTTATCATGCAAAATGTAAAAAATCATTTACATGGAGAATTTTCGGTAAAACTACTAGATGTCATTGCAACAAACAGCATCCGCATAGCGTAAAACTTTGGAGAATTTCTGGAATAAAATTTTGATTTTATTCATTGAGTTTATAATTTTACGGCAAAATTCTATAAAATGGAAATTAAGAAAAACCCACAAGCTGATTTGGAACGGCATAAAGTTACCTATATACAGATAGGTTTAGCCGTAGTTCTTGGGTTAATGCTAGTTGCTTTCAACTGGACCACCCGGGAAAAGAAAATCGAGTCCTTAGGAAATGTTGTGGCTGTTAGTCTCGAAGAAGAGATGGTCGCCACCGAACGTGAACAACTTCCAGAACCTCCACCACCTCCCCCTCCAGTTAAAGAATTGGTTATAGAGCAATTAACCATAGTAGAGGATAATCAGGCAGAAACTAACATCGATATAAATACTGAAGCAACTGAAAAAACTCAGGTTGAACAAAGGGAAATAGTAGTAAAAGAAGAAGAGGCAGTTGAGGAACCCGAGATTTTTTTAGTTGTGGAGGAGCAACCTGAATTCCCTGGTGGAATGGCCGAATTGATGAAATATCTAAGAGAAAATATTCGCTATCCGCAGATTGCAAAAGAGAACGGCATTCAGGGAAAAGTTTATGTCAGCTTCGTTGTCGATGATCAAGGTAAAATTACAAGAATAAAAGTTGTACGTGGAGTCGATCCCGCATTAGATGCTGAGGCAATACGGGTTGTTGAAAATATGCCGAGGTGGAAACCGGGAAAACAGCGTGGAAAACCTGTTTTTGTTCAGTACAACCTGCCCATCAATTTCGTACTCCAATAAGTGTGATTATATTAAAAATCAAACTCCGGACAGTAACGTTCGGAGTTTTTTTACTAAAAGTTAAAGGAAAAGGTCAAAATCAAATTTTAATCCTAGAAACATCGAAATAAAGGTTTATCGTAATGTCAAAAGTATCTGAAGGGGCCAAAATTAAGGATGTTGCCGTATTAGTTGGTGTTATAACTCCAGTACAAGAAGAAGACCGCGTGAAGGAATACCTCGATGAACTTGAGTTTTTATCCTACACCGCAGGAGTTACAGTGCTGAAGAGATTTACTCAGAAAATGGAAGTGCCAAACCCAAGCACATATATCGGTTCAGGAAAGCTTCAAGAGATAAGTGAATTTATTAAAACCAACGATGTAAATTTAGTTGTATTTGACGATGAATTATCTCCTTCACAATTTAAAAACATTGAAAAAGTATTGAATGTTAGGGTTTTAGATAGAACCAACTTAATATTGGATATCTTTGCCCAACGCGCTCGAACTTCCTATGCTAAAATTCAGGTCGAGCTTGCGCAATATCAATATCTACTACCCAGATTGACACGCATGTGGACTCACTTGGAAAGACAACGTGGAGGAATTGGATTACGAGGTCCGGGTGAAACGGAGATTGAAACAGACCGTCGAATAATTCGCGAAAAGATCGCTCGATGTAAAGAACAACTCAAGAAAATTGATCGTCAGATGGAAACGCAGCGACAGCATCGCGGAAAACTTGTAAGAGTGTCTTTGGTGGGATACACCAATGTTGGAAAATCTACTTTAATGAATTTATTAAGTAAATCGAACGTATTTGCAGAGAATAAACTATTTGCAACACTTGACACAACCGTAAGAAAAGTGGTAATTCAAAATTTACCTTTTTTATTATCCGATACCGTGGGTTTTATTCGAAAATTGCCAACCCATCTGATAGAATCGTTTAAATCTACTTTAGATGAAGTTAGAGAGGCAGATCTTTTGATTCATGTTGTTGATATTTCGCATAAAAATCATGAAGAACAGATGAATGTTGTGAATCAAACCTTAGTAGAAATTGGAGCAGGTGATAAGCCAATGATAATATTATTTAATAAAATTGATGCCTACACTTTCGAGGCAAAAGATAAAAACGATTTAACGCCTTTGGAACGAAAGAATTTTTCATTGAACGATCTTCAACGAATGTGGCTTGCTAAGATTCATAACGATTGTATATTCATTTCAGCAAAAAATAAGATAAATATCGATGAATTCAAATCTTTGTTGTATAAAAGAGTAAAGCAAATCCATCAAACCCGATATCCTTACGATGATTTTCTATATTCTAATATTTTTGATATTGATGAAGAATAACTTCTCGAGCACAATATGTGAAATTTACTTAATGAAATATGTCATTCAATTATCTTAAAATATTATTATCAATATCATTATCACATTTTATCTCAACCTCAAACTACGTATCGGCTCAATACGTAAAATTTGATCGAGGAGATAGTTACGAAAAAACACATGTAGCCGTAAGCTATGATTCTTTGGAACGAAAGTTCGTTTATTTTCTTGACAACGATATAGATTCAGCATTAATAGTTTTAGCACATCTAAAGTATCAGGCTCAAGATAAAATACAAAAAGCTAAAGTTGAACTCAATTGGGGAACCTACCACCAGAGGATAAATCAATTTGACAGTGCTTTATATCATTATCACATAGCTAAAAGATTGTTTGAGAAATATCATTATATTTTAGGAATCATCTCGGTCCAAAATAATTTGGGAACCCTTTATCAGGAGAAACAACAGTTTGATTCAGCTCTCTTTTATCTCTCCCGAAATATACAGATGTCAGATAGCCTAGGGTATGAAATTGAGTATTCAAAATCTTTGTTAAACATAGGGTTGATCTATCAAAATCAAGAACTATATGAGGAAGCAGCTAATTTTTATCACCGGAGTTTAAAAATAAAAAATCGGTTGAACGATCAGAAAGGAATCGCATTAATTTATAATAACTTAGCGATAATAAAATATAATGAGGACAGTATTAACAAAGCTATAGAATATTTTTTGTTAGCATTAGCTAGTTATCACGAAATTAAAGATTTAAGAGGTTTATCACGAACATATTTCAACATTGGAGAAATATATTTTTACGATATTAGAAATATCACTAAGGCATTGTTCTATTACCACAAGGCATACGATATTGAACACCAATTGATGGATTTTTCGGGACAAAGTTTGTCGTTAATCCGCTTGGCAGATTGCCAATTTCAATTGGGTAATCTCAAGGAGGCAATAAAGCTATTGGAAAAATCGGCCGCTTTATCAAAAGCAATATCAAAGTATGATATTTATCAAGAAGCCATGTTAACGTTGGCAGCAATATGCGAATCTATGGGGGATTTTCGTTGCGCCACTGCTTCACTTAAAAAGGCTTACACAATAAACGACAGTTTGATGCAGGAAGAAAAAAAGAAACAATTTCTTGCATTAACCGCCAAATACGAAAACAGATTGCGGGAAATAGAAGACACGATGATCAGAAAAGAATTAGGATGGAGCTTATTACAAAATAATTACGCCACCCTAATTTACGTGCTAGTTATAATGTTAATTATCGCCATATCGGTTTTTGGTTTCATCATTTTTAGATCATGGAAACGATTAAAATCTCAACAACGTAAAATAGAAACATTATACAGCCTCAATAACCAAGATGACCAAATAATATTTTTGAAACACGATGAAGAGGCGCAGAAAAAGAAAATTCTGTCGGATATTTTACGACTTTTAGAATCGATGGAACGATCGATTTTAGCTGAGAACTATAAAGATGCACAAAAGGCAAAAGCTGAAATCCTAAAGAATTTGGAATTATGTGTCTGCCCAAAATTTGAGACTTTATTAATTAATTTTGATGTTCGAAATAAACAGAATTTTGAACATACCTTTGAGACATTAAAGAATCAAATTAAACAATCTTCGGAACGAATTAACGAGAATCAAAAAATCTGAGATAAAATTTTAATAGAGTTTATTTTATCCTGATTTAATTGAAGCAACAGTTCGTGAGTTGACTGAAATTTAACTTCATCGCGAATCCTTTCTACAACATCAATTCGAACCGATTGATGGTAAAGATCATGATTAAAATCGAAGAGATTAACCTCAGCAACTAAATCGTTTGAATTGGTTACCGTTGGTCGCTTGCCGTAATTCATCATTCCTTGATAAGTAGAGTTGTTATAGTGAACCAAAACAGCGTAAACACCCGGTTTAGGCATAATTTTATTAGAATCAACGAGTTTAAGGTTTGCTGTGGGAAAACCTAAATTTCTTCCTATTTTATTTCCTTCTACAACTATGGCCTCAAAGGAGTAATGATAACCCAACATTTTGTTTGCATCAGCAAGAAAACCTGAAAGTATTTTTTTACGGATCGATGAACTGCTGATATGCGGAGAATTAGGCATTTCCGGAGTTTGCACTACTTTAATTCCAAATTGAGTAGTAAATTGGGAGACTTTAAAAAAGTCACCCTCACCTTGTTTGCCTATTTTTTGATTGTAGCCAAAAATTAAATATTTTGTATTCAGTTTTTTATGTAAAATAATTTCAATAAAATCACTATATGAATAATTGACAACGGATTCAAAAGGAGTTAATATTAAGTTGTCGATTCCCAAATTGTTTAAAATATTGATTTTTTCAGTATCTGTCGATAAAATCCTAAATTCAGGATCCCGAGAAAAATATATTTGAGGATGGGGTGAGAAAGTCATCACAACCGGGGTCAAATTATTTTGTTCTGCTAAATCTCGAAGCTCCGATAAAATAAAGCGGTGTCCTAAATGAACGCCATCGAAAACACCTATGGTTATTGCTGTTGGTGAAGAGAATTTAATAGAATCTAAACGGTAATAAATTTTCATGCTTTATACTTTTATTCCAAAACCTAAAAGGATTGAACATTCATCGTGGGAGCAATATTTTTCCGCAAATTTGCTTTTTTGATCGTTAAATGACAAGTCGCCTACATTCAAAATAGTTTCTTGAAAGTCGTCTTGTTTTGAAGATGAATTTTGTAGCAGTAGAGTGGTTAAGACATACAGTTGGTCGTCATCATAAAGTTGGAAAATTTGCTCTTGAACGGACGGATTGGTGAAAAAATTGGTTGAATTAGGCGTTGCAATGGGAAGAACAACCGACGAATCTTTGTCTTCCGCAAACCTGTAAACCATTACATAGGCGTTGCTTGATAGAAATCGAATCAATTTTTCTGATTTATCGAAGACAAAAATGTTAAACAGTGACCCGTCCAATAATGTGCTGATGGTTGGATCACGGCGTAAGATGTTTTGAAATGTTGCGCGAAGAAATTGATGAATTGTGATGGAATTACTGATCGATACACTGGAAATAAATTCACTAAGGATGTGTTGGATGTATATTGCGAGATAGGTCGATTGGATTGTGGCTTCTGCATGGGAAAACATAATAATGATGTCGAAGGCCTTGGAGTTTTTAAATAAGACAAATTTCTCGGCGTTAACGTCTTTATCTGACGAGATAATAAACGAATCTTTAAAGGAATTTTCAAACCGTTGAGGAATTGGAAGAAGAAGCCTAATCAAAGTTTGGGTTGTAAATGAATCTTTTAAATGGTTATGGCTGGTTGAAATAACCTCAGTATCGATAGAAGAATGAATTAAAGATTGATTTTGTATATTTTGGATTTCATTATTTAAATATTTAATCCTTAAATGACAATTATTTAATCTTTTATAAACTATAACTAAAATAGAACTTAAGATTAAAATGATTATTAGTAAGATAATATTGACATATTCATAAAATATCATTTTTGATTTTGATTTGTCCAAATTTGAATTGATTTGGGAATTTAATTTTAGTTGTTCATCTAGGTCAGACCGATATTTTTTTTCTAATTCAGCGAATTGATTGAGTTTTTCTTGCTGATAGATCGTATCTCTTAAAGCGATACTACGCTCAGCCATTTTCAGTGCTTCTTTATACTTGTTTGTGTATTGGTAAACTTTAAATAATATATCAACAGTTCCTTTTTCTAGAAAGACATTGTTTTTGCCTTGGATTAATTCATAGGCTTCTTCGGCATTTGTCAATGATTTTTTAAGGAAAATTTCATTAGGGGGATTAACACTAAGCGCTAGTTCTAAATAGGATGATGCTAAGTTGGATAAAATATTAGCCATTTCTGAAATCTCATGATTTTTACGACGAATGTTAAGCGCTTGCTCATGATAGTGTACTGCATTCTTAAAATCTTTGAGATTTTTGTAGGCATTACCAAGATTAGCGTAGCAATGTGCCTCCAGGATTGGATCTTCAAACCTTTTCAAAGTTTGAAGTGCTTCTTGGTAGAAATTTATTGCTGAGGAAAAATCTCCCTTATCTCCATAAGTGGATCCAATGTTATTCAGAGAGCCTACAATGCCTTCCCAATCTTTCTGTGTTTTTCTAAGTTCTAGCGATTTTTTATAATAATCTATAGCTAAGTCGAAGTTTTTTAATTCAGCATGAAGGTTTCCCATATTATTGAAGCAGTGAGCAATACCAATAGTGTCTTTAATCAACATTTTAAGCTTGAGTGCGGTTTGAAGTACATCTAATGCTTTATGAGGCTCATTTCTGTCCATGTGGATAACCGCTACGTTTAAATAAGAGTTTGCTAAATTTTGAGTATCTTTTAGTTCTTCTCTTAATCTTATGGCTTTCGAGTAATTTGTTAGAGCTGAATCAAACGACGATTGTGTATAAAACAAAACGCCTATGTTATTGTAACAGCGCGAAGCATAGTTTTTATCGTTTGCAGCCAAAAACAACCTAGCAGCTGAGTGATAAAATTCCACGCCTTTCGTAATGTCTCCCTTGGCAGAAAGATTTTTTCCAAGCAAAAGATGAATCAATGCCTTCTCGCGAATATTCGAGGGATTATTCCTTTCTTCTTTATTTTTATCTAGATATAAATCAATGATTGATAAAGAACGATGTAAATATTCAATCGATTTTTCATAATTAGAGCTTTTTAAATATAAATCGCCAATTTGATAATTAATCTTTGATTCAGTTAAAGGATATTTACCGGCAAGAGGTAAAGCTTTTTCAAAGAAATATCGGCTTGAATCTAAATTCTTATTCTTGTAGTGCTGACCCAGTTGGATAAAAATTCTCATTTTGGTCGAATCATTATCAGCTCGTAGAGATAACGAGAACAAACTATCTTCGACATTCTGCCCCTGAAGAATAGAGGCACATGTAAAAAGAATAAAATAGAGTATCGATTTCATTGTACTGATTTTGATCGGTTCAAATTGTAAAATTATTAAAATTGTTCAAATTTTAATAACTTCGATATCGAAAGCAATTGACGGGAATTTGATACTTTTAATGCAGTTTCTTCGACTTATAATAATCTAAACGTTCAAATATGAAAATTCTATTAAAAAACGGAGTTTATATCGACCCCACTGATTTATCTTTTATTAGAAAAGATGTTGTTGTTGATAATAATCGGCTAACGTTCGTTGAAAAAGATGAAGAAGAATATTTTGGTATTTCCGAAAAATATCAAGTTATTGATTGTCAAAATAAATATATAACCAAAAGTTTTGGTATTGCGCATCATCATGCATATTCGGCATTAGCACTTGGAATGCCGTCGCCAGCTGTTCAACCGAATAATTTTGCAGAAATATTAGAACGGATATGGTGGAATTTAGATCGATGTTTAGACAAAGAATCCATTGAACTTAGTGCTTATGTAACAGCATTTTCCATGATTCGAAACGGTTCTACATTTTTAATCGATCATCATTCTTCGCCTAATTATATCAAGGGTTCGCAATTGTTGATGGCAGAAGTTTTCGACAGGTTAGGAGTAGGCCACATCCTATGCTATGAAATAACCGATAGGAATGGAACAAAAGCAACCAATGAATCCTTGGAAGAAACCGATGAATATCTTTCAAAATATCAAGGTTTAGTTGGTTTGCATGCTTCTTTCACACTTGAAGATGAAACACTAAAAAAAGCTTATGACTTATGCATAAAGCACGATACTGGAATTCACATTCATGTGGCTGAAGACCAAATAGACCAAACCGAATGTCAAAAAAGATATGGAAAACGTGTATTAGAGAGACTTCAAAGCTTTGGCTTGCTCGATTTTCCAAAATCAATTTTGGTTCATGCGATACACTTAGATGTGCACGAACGTGAAATTCTTTATAACTCGCCATGTTGGGTAGTTCAAAATCCCGAAAGCAATTGGAATAATAGGGTAGGCCATTTCGATGGACAAATGTTGTCTGACCGAATTATGATTGGTACCGATGGAATGAATAGTAATATCTTACAATCAGCCCGTTATGCTTTCTTTACTCAGATGGAGCAAAAAAAAGTTATGCTTGGTGAAATTTATGGTAGACTTAGAAACATACATCGCTACGTTGCTAATAATCAATTCAGAGCCGATAGCGATGCGAGCTTAATTGTTTTCAGCTATAATCCTAGAACCGAATTCACCGGTAATAATTTCCTTGGACATCTTTTTTACGGGATGGACAGCATGCTTATCGCTGATGTAATTTCCAATGGAAGGATTGTGATGCAAGACGGTAAAATAATTGGAGTTGACGAACAAGAAATTTTAAGGGAGTCAAGAATAGCATCGCAAAAGCTTTGGGATAGATATTTAAGATGCTAGATATCAGAAAAATGCTTTTTTAATACCTTCAGAAGCGTGTTTCTGTGAATTGGCTTGGTAATAAAATCATCACAACCAAGTTCAAAAGCTTTTTCACGATTCGTTGAAAGTGCATAGGCAGATTGAACAACAACAGGAAGTGTGTTACGATTAGATTTTATTTTTTGAATTAAATCATAGCCGTCCATATCGGGTAATCGAAGATCGAGAAGTACAAGATCGATTTTCTGATCTCTACCAATAATTTTTAATGCCTCATCGCCATTTTTTGCAACAAAAACTTTAGCGTTTAATAGTTGTAAGGTTTGCTCTAGATATAGAATGCTGGGTTGGTCATCTTCGATTAATAGAACAGTTTTTCCGGCACAATCAATTTTTTCTGAGAATTCTTCTTTTTTCATAGCATTTGGTATAGTTGAGCAAATATACCAAAAAAGTAAAACAAAAGGTAATTTCTACTGTAATTAGTGTATTTTCTTTTAGCGTTCCTGATTTTTTGCACGTTTGCGATCGTTTTCGTCGAGTAAAATTTTGCGAATACGAATAGATTTTGGCGTAACTTCAACGTATTCATCGTTTTGAATATATTCCAAAGCATCCTCGAGCGAAAATTTTATAGCCGGAGCTAGTTGCACTTTGTCGTCGGAGCCACTAGCCCGCATATTTGTAAGCTTTTTGGTTTTAGTAACATTTAATACAAGATCATCTTGGCGGGTACTTTCCCCAACCACTTGTCCGGCATAAACATCCTCGCCGGGCTCAATAAAAAATCGTCCTCTGTCCTGAAGTTTGTTTAAGGCATAGGCAATGGCTTTTCCGCTCTCCATGGCAATTAGCGATCCGTTATTGCGTTTTTCGATTATCCCCTTCCAAGGTTTAAAGCCAATGAATCGATGTGCCATAATAGCTTCGCCTGCGGTTAGCGTTAATACTACGTTGTTCAAACCAATAATCCCACGCGAAGGAATTTCAAACTCCAGATCAACTCTATCACCCTTTCGTTCCATAGAAAGAAGATCGCCTTTTCGTTGGGCCACAACTTCTATTAGTTTTCCACTGTATTCATCCGGAGTGTTAATTTTCAAATTTTCAAAAGGTTCATGCTTTTCTCCAACGATTTCTTTGATAATTACTTGTGGTTGACCGATTTGAAGTTCATAACCTTCCCTTCTCATGGTTTCAATTAATATCCCAAGGTGTAGAATCCCACGTCCGTAAACAATAAATTTATCGGCTGAATCGGTATATTCTAACCTCATTGCAAGATTTTTTTCCAATTCTTTTTCAAGTCTTTCTTTAATTTGACGCGAAGTGATGTACTTTCCTTCTTTACCAAAAAATGGCGAATCGTTAATGGCGAAAAGCATGCTAATGGTGGGTTCATCAATTTTTATTGATGGAAGAGACTCTATTTTGTCGGCATCGCAAATGGTATCTCCGATGTCAAAGTTTTCAATTCCAACCATCGCACAAATATCACCGGCAGCTACTTCAGTAACTTTTTTGCGATTAATTCCATCAAAAACGAATAGTTCTTTAATAGTTTGTATTTTAACACTATCGTCCCTTTTAATTAAAGCTACTTTCATATTTTCTTTAAAAACTCCACGCCAGACGCGTCCAATAGCAATTCTACCGACATAATTTGAGTAATCGAGAGAATTGATAAGCATTTGCGCAGCACCTAATCCAACCTTAGGTTCAGGAAGATAGGTTATTATTGCGTCGAGTAAGGGAGTGAAATCGTTGCTTCGGATTTGCCAATTATCGGACATCCAACCTTCCTTTGCTGAACCGTAAATTGTTGGAAAATCAAGTTGATACTCTTCTGCATTTAAACTGAACATCAAATCAAAAACCTCTTCCTGAACAATATCGGGACGACAATTAGGTTTATCCACTTTATTTATGACAACCACAATCTTCAACCCAAGTTCAATGGCCTTTTGAAGTACAAATCGGGTTTGCGGCATGCAACCTTCAAAGGCGTCAACCAATAAAAGAACTCCATCGGCCATGTTTAAAACCCGTTCAACTTCGCCACCAAAGTCATGGTGGCCGGGAGTGTCGATGATATTAATTTTATATCCTTTATATTCGACAGAAATGTTTTTAGATAATATCGTAATACCTCTTTCTCGCTCTAAATCATTATTATCAAGGAATAAATCCACCGGATTTTCGTGATCCTTAAACAAACGACATTGACGCATAATTTTGTCCACAAGTGTGGTTTTTCCATGGTCAACATGTGCAATGATAGCAACATTTCGAATTTTCAAACTCATAAATCAATTTTTAAAAGCCTGCAAAGGTAGCTCTAATAGCTTATATTTGCAATGAATGATATAATTAATAATTTTAAGTTATGGAGCAATGTACAGTCTGCGGAAGTTGTTCAAAATTCTTTTCGAAGGATAAACATCGAGAGTATCGTATTTGTGAACAGTGTGACGCAATTTTTGTACCGGAAAAATTTCAAATTTCAAGCCAAGAGGAATTTGAGCGTTACCTAAAGCATCAAAATAACTCTGATGATAAAGGCTATGTTCAATTTTTAAACCCTATAGTTACTTATATCGAAAAAAATATTGGATTGAACCAAACGGGGCTTGATTTTGGATCCGGACCCAGTAAGGTATTAACACAATGGTTACAAAAGTTGGGTTATAAAATCGATTCGTACGACCCCTTTTTTGATCCTAACACAATATTTGGAGAGGAGTCTTACGACTTTGTGATAGCATGCGAGGTTATTGAACATTTTCGACAACCAAAAAACGAATTCAGACGTATCAATCAAATTCTTAAAAAAGGCGGGAAGTTAATTTGCAGAACTTCATTATTTTCGTCAGATATCGATTTTGGTAAATGGTATTATAAAAACGATAAGACGCACTTTATTTTTTATCAGGAGAAAACACTTAAAATGATTCAGAACCTTTTTGGTTTTTCTTCTTTAATCAGTGATAAACCATTGATTATTTTTACGAAATGAGAAAATATTGAAAGCAATTATTCAACATATTGCCAATAGTTCTGATTGTAGGCACTATCGGTTACAAGGAATTGAACAAGCACTCTAAATTTTTTTTGATTCCAAATTTGATCATCCCAAAGAGTTATGGTGCTTCTGATGGTACGAGTTCTCTTAAGGGAATCCATGGTTGGGTTTTTCTCATTGAAGGCAATATAATATGCATCTGCATTTGACATAAATTGATTGTCGATCTTAAGAGGCTCCTTTTGATTGTAATCTTTAACCATTAAAAGTGGGAAAAGGCCTATGGCATAATCACGATGAGGAATTTTATCGTTTTTTACGAATGGCATGTTAAAATCATTTTTCCCTTTATGTGGGGAAAATCCCCAGTGAGGTCCGTGATCGGAAAGTAAAACAATTTTCGTATTGTCATAAACGTCGTTTTTTTTCATCCACTCAATCCAACGAGAAAATTGTTTCATAGCCCATCGATTGTTTTCATAAACCAAGACATTGTGATGATAAACGCCGTTATCGTCAACAATAGACCAGGGATGATGAGTCGCCATTGAGTGAATTAAGATGAAAGAGGGTTTTTGAGAATTTGTATCAGAGATGAATGGTAGAAGGCGCAAAAAATTGTGCCTGAAGGTATTTTCCGTATTCACATTATCCCCAGATATGGGTATAAGCCATTGGCTGTTGTTATAAATCTTTGATTTCAATCCAAAAGGTGCGGAAAAAAGAAGGGAATTTTGCCATAATACCGTGGATGATGTTTCAAGATTTTTTTTGATTTTTAATTGAGGATTATAATTATCCCAGTCATGGTGCCAAGAGGGTAAAAATGAATCGAAGGTTTTAGTGTCAATTTTTGAATAAATAAGATTTGTGGATGTAAATCGAAACCCTTTTGATAGAATTTTGTCTCGGAAATTTGTTGTAATCGTGGTAATTTTTTCAGTCAAGGTGTGATTGTCATCTTCATTAAGTTTTTCCGGTGTGTAGTCGTACCCACCTAGAATTGAAGGCAAAGAGCTTGCCGTTAGTTCTGAAATTGAAATAGTGTTTGAATACCAGGTAAACCCAGAAAACTTTTGTTTAAAATCAGGATCTTCTTTAATCATGCGATTGATATAATATCCATGAAACATGTCTAAAATAAAATAAACTATGTTGGGTTTATCTTTTGAAAATGATATTGAATGTGATTGATTTTCTGAAATATTAGGTAATTTGAAAAAACGTTCGGTTTTAATACTTCGTGAAAGCGATTGGCCAATGACTGTTCCGTTTAGCAAAAGTAAAGACCAAAAAATTAAGGAATATTTTATCCTGAGAGTATATTTTATTAAATGATAACCCAGAACAATGAATATGCCTTCTAGAAGAATGACATAAGTGGGTTTAACCAAAGCTTGTTCGTTAACGAACTTTACTTCTTGAAGGACACCAACTTTAATTGGAGAAATCGTGTTATGATAGAAGGCTAAAAAAACGAGGGTAACTGCTAATGATGTTAATTCTAAACGATTTCTTTTAGGAAAAATGAAAACAATTCCCAACAGAGCTAAAAAGGCTGCAAAAAACAACAACGAATTCTCCTTCAGAATGAATATTGCCGGAATGATGAAAGTTTGTGGAAATGACGAAAAAACAAGTAAAGGATGCCAGAAAAAAACAAAACCGGTTAGATATAATACGGCAAAAATAAAAATTACAATGAGGTTGTTTGATTTTTCAAAAGAAGAGTTAGCCTTTTTAAATCCCATAATATGGGAAAAAGATGATAGAAGGCCTGAAGCGATGAAATAAGATAAAATGCCATATTCGAAGAGAGAAACATTTGGTTGGCTGAATTTTAGATAAATAGCGTATAAAAGAGCTCCAATTTGAATAATTAGGAAGAATTTTGATAAGAAGAACATGACGTTGTTCATCTTTGATTTTGTATGTGCCCGAAAATGCGGAAAGATTATGGATAAATAGATTTGCAGAAGGATAACAAGTATTATGGATAGGGCAATGGCATTTATATTTTCACCGCCAAAAGACCAGAGTCCAGAAACCCAAAGATATAATGTCAAGAAAATAAAAGCATAAGATGTCTTTATATGAATATCAAATTTAATCTTACCTAGAATGATTTTGATAATTTGTTTTATATACGATAAAGTTAGAGTCCCAATTATTGAGATAAATATTGATAAAACAACTCGGAGTAGGAAGTCGCTAAAATAATTATGTTTTGTAGCCCAATATAATTGTGATAGTATAGTGATGAAAAGAAGAATTATAAAAAGAAAAATATCGTCTTTCTGCAATTTCAAATTTTTATTAAAAGAAAACGTTGATTTATCTATGTCTTGCTTTATCCACTCGTAAAGATAGTAGAGACAAAAAATCATGAAATATGAGACTACTAGTGATAGACTAACCCTAAATAAAATATATTCAAATGAGTGGTTTATTGCCCAAAGCACTTGAGAACCAACCGAAATTATTGCAAGAAGTAACGTTGTGTGGAGAAAGAAACGATTCTTTATAGGTTGTATCAGAATTTCAGGAATCAATGGTATGTATCCTTTCAAATACAATATGAAATAGGAAACTAAAATTGAAGAAAATGCCAAATAGAAGATAATATGGATAAGATTTCTAAAGATTGGTTGTTGAACAAAATTAAAGGCGATGGCCATAAAAATAAATAGAGAAAAAAGAAAAAGCCGTTTAAAAGCTGAAAAATAAGCTTTTAAAAATAAAGATATTGAATGAATATTTGTAAAATCGGCAATTTTTGATGTGTATGAAATAATGGCAAGAATTAATATCGTTGCAATACTTAAAAGGACAGAAATAATAATGCGTAAGTAAATTTGATTGAAATCGTGAAGAAATGACCACTGTAATTGGCTTCCGATGGAAAAAACTAGAATAACGTAAAACAGAGTTATGAAGCGAGATCGTTTGTTTTTTAATTCATTTTTAAATTCAAACAGAAAACGAGAGGTTATTGAACCAATCTGAGGCGGGTTTGAAAACGACGCACGGTTAGTAATGAACAGTCGGAGAAAGCTAAATACATTGTTAGTAGTCCAATATAAAACCAATCCCGATGGGAAATTGTATAAAAGAATTAGAAATATGGCCGCAAAAAAATAAGATTGATTTCTTTCGGATGGGTCACTATATCGTGTGTAGAAATATGCTGAAATTAGATTAATTATTGTCATTAAAAATGGCAAAACATTTAATCCGAAAAGTAAACCGTCGGGTTTGCTTAAATCGCTGATGATCCCAAAGGAAGAACCTTCTAATGAGCTTAAGTTTTCAAGAAATCGATAGGCTGCTATAAAAAATGGGATTTGTAAAAGAAGACTTAAAACCGGAATTAACGATTTGAAGGTGCTGTAGCCGTGTTGTCTGTATAACGTTTTTAAATAGTAGTATCGCTCTTGCCCTTTATATACCCGTTTAATCTCATCCATTACGGGTTTCATTTTACGTTTAATGGCATCGTTTTTCCGTTTTGATTTTTCAATGAAGATAAAAATGGGTAAAAGAATGAGAGACACAGAAAAACTTAAAAACAGAATAGCTAAACCATAATTATTCAGAATATTAAATCCTAATTCAAAAAGATTTTTTATGATTAAGTAAAACGGTTGTATCAAAATTTCAAGCGAGCTCATAATTCTATTTATTTGATTTTTTAATTTGGTCAACAATGCTAATTATTTGATTTGCTGCCACATCGCCGGCAAAACCGAAGTTATACACGGAGTTTTCTCGTAGTTCCTTAATTTGCATTACGGGTGGATTCTTAAGCAGGTCAAGCACTATTTTGCTGATTTGAGGTAAATCGGATTCATCAAATTCACGGCCTAAAATTGACCTATTGCGGATTTCCCACATAGTGTAATCAAGTTCACTACCTTCAAAGCCTTCAATTGTTCCAAAATCGGTTTTTAACAATAATACCGGTTTTGAGAAAACAAAAGCATAATCCCAAAAAACTCCCGAAAGATCGCTTATCATCAAATCAGATTTGGCCATACTTTCAGTTCCAAGAGGATTTCTATCGATGGAAAACCGAGGATGATTTTCGAAACGAGATTCTATTTCAGAAATAAGCTTAGGAAAGCTGACGTAGGTTTGGGGATGAGGCCGAAGGATTACGTCGTAGGAATTGTCTTCTAAAAGAAATTCAAAAAATTTTGAACCAAAACGATTGATTATAGAGTATTCTTTCCAAGTTGGAGCGACTAAAACCACAGGCCTGTTTTTTGATACATTGCTAAATTGTTCTATTTCTCGCAGCATTTCATCGTAATAGGTTAACCCTGTCGCCAGAAGAAGCTTTTCCGGCTGATTTCGTTTTTGTTCAAGCTTGCGTATGCCTTCAACTTGGTGTGGTCCGGAGCAAAAAACGGAATCGAAATAATCGAAAGCAAACTTTCTGTAGGTAAAAATATCAATGGGGGCGTGAACTATATGGGCGTAGTGTTTAACATGTTTTGAGCGTCGAATCATCATCACATCCAGCTGAGGGGTTGTCATCCCCACAAAGTTTGCGCGTAAGTTGTTTAAGTAAACAGATGTATATGTTAGATTACCAATATTTTTACTCTTAAATAATGGGTTTATTAAGTTAAGCCCCGGATCATCCTTTCCGGAAGTTAAATAAACGACTTCTTTCCCCTTGGCAAGAAGAGCTTCTATGATGGGTTTAAAAACCGGCCAGTATTGTTTTCCCTCCGAATAAAAAACAATATCAGCATTATCAAATTCGCGTCTGCTGGAAAATCCTTTTCCTAAGAAAAAGTTTCGAAAGCGGTAGAAAATACCTCGTATCGCAAATAATGCTGAAGCCACTAGTGCAACAATAATATAAACCAATGCACTGGTTGAAGCGGGATCGATATAAAGATTTGTTGTTGCCATTAATGTGGTTTAGTTAAATAATTTAAAACTTCGTCTTTGTTTAATTTCCTTGGATTATTATTTAATCGCTGAAAGTTTATATTTTGAATGATAAGCGATGAATCAAAATTGGGAATCAGCTTTTGAATATCCATTTCCAGACCAATAGATTTAAAAAATGATTGGAGAAGTGTTTCAGAATCATCAATCGAACAGTTTAGAAATGATAATACCTTTTCAATTTGCATTTTAACGTATTTCGAGCCTTTTGGGTTATTGCAATCTTCATCGGTAACAAAATAGTTATATTTAAAGAAAAACGGGAACGTTAGCGCCACTGCATGTCCATGTGGAATTCCATAAAACGTTGTAAAGGCATAACTTAACGCATGGGGTGCAGTTGTTCGGGTAATGTTTATTGATTTGCCGGCCAAATGGGCAGCCCATTGCATTTTTTCAAAATCTAGAGTTTGATTTTTCAGGGTATTTGATAACGCTTGATATGAAAGCTTAAAAGCTTCAAAAGCATATTTTTCGGAAATAATATTTGAATTAACGCTCCATAAAGATTCCAAAGCCTGACATAACGCATCGGTTCCGGATACGGCAATGTTGTATTTAGATTGAGACTTGAGAAAATCGTGGTTAAGATACACTATATCAGGTAGAAGTTTGGGATGATCAATCGAATGCTTTTGCTGTTTATGGTAAATAACGGCAAATTGTGTTGTTTCAGCCCCAGATCCTGCAGTTGTTGGAATGGCAAGTACGGGGATTTTTCTTTTTAAATCGAATGAATTCGTTTGAGAAAATACATCCGTGAAAGAAACCCATTCATCGAGTAGGCAAAGTAATTTTGCCATATCAATCACGCTTCCTCCTCCTACAGCGATGATCATATCGGGTCTATAGGCTTTTATTTTCTGCATTCCAGACTGAAAGTCTTCCCATTTTGGGTTAGTTTCAAAATCGGAGAAAAACTCTAATTCATGCTTGCTAAAAGAACTTTCAACAAACAACCTAGCTCCTGTAGCTTCATAGGATTTTTTCCCATGAATAACAAGAATCTTCCGAGGCTTTATGCAATCGGAAATAAACCACAATAATTTTGTTTGCTGATATTTGAAGAATAATCGTTGATTCACTTTTGCCTTAAAAATTGCATAAAATGATGTTTATTATCGATAGGTTTGATGGTAGGTCGTCCTAGATTTTCTCTCGAACCAACCTTGACTTTAACTTCAATGAAAACAGGATAATCATTGATTGAAATGTTGTTCAAAACATCCTGTAGCTCTTGACTGGTCTCTACAGAAAAAGATGATGTATAACCACACGATCTGGCAATAAAAGGCAGATTTAACGAAAAAGCTACGGTTGGCTGCCCGCCTACAGATTCGTGAGCGCCATTATTGATTACAATATGTAGTAAGTTTTTCGGTTTGGTTTGTCCAATAATTGCTAGCCCCCCCATATGCATAAGAACCGAACCATCGCCATCGAGGCAAATTACCCTTTGATTGGGTTGAGCCAAAGCGATTCCTAAGGCTATTTGCGAAGTGTGCCCCATCGATCCTACAGTAAGAAAATCGCGGTGATGAGCTTGCTTTTTCTCTGCCCGGTACTCAAACAATTCTCTTGAAGTTTTGCCGGTTGTGGACACGAATACATCGTCGCTGGTCGAGAAATCCACAATGTTTTTTATCGCTTCCTCGCGAGTCAAAGAGTATGGGCTTGAAATTTTGGTTTTAATAGTATATTTCTCGAAAACACCTTTACGAATCACTAAAGCGGCCGATATAGATGAAGTTTTAATGAATTGAAGAACTTTTTCAACCTGCAATTCAGCCTGAGCTTCTTCCGAACTAAGAATTTCATAAGGAATCCCCATGATTTCAAGCAATGGCAAAGTGAGCGCCCCTTGAGTAATGTGTTGGGGTTCATCGCTAACGCCCGGCTCTCCTCTCCACCCAATCATTAATAGCATAGGAATGCTATAAACGTTTTTATCAGTAAGAGAAAGAAGGGGATTTATGATATTTCCTAAACCGGAGTTTTGTAGGTAAACCAAAGGAATTTTCCCGCTAGCAAGATGATAACCTGAAGCAATGCCGACTGCATTACCCTCATTGGCTGCAATGATATGTTTTCCGGGCTCAGAATTATCCGTGATAAAGGCGCAGATATCTTTTAGAAGGGAATCGGGAATTCCCGTGAAAAAATCAATACCTTTATCGTAAAGCCAATGAAAAAAAGTACTAGGAGCTATCATTTGGTGCCTGGAATTAGGGTTAAAATTTCATTTATTGACATGCAATATTTTTCAGCTTCAAAAGCACGTTCATTAGACAAAATGGTTTTAGCGGTGTTTACCATGGCCGGATATGCACTTCTAAGAAGATGATTGGCATAAATCACGATGTTGACGCCGGCTTCTGATAGTTCCTTTTCATAAACATGGCTGTAACTGGAAGGAACTGCTACCAGGGGTACACGTTTGTCAAATTTCTTATATTCACGACAAAAGTCAAAAATTTCTTTACCATCTTTTTCTTTACTGTGAATCATAATCCCATCAGCGCCCGCTTCAATATATGCCTTCGCTCGCTGTAAAGCATCGTTAAGTCCCTTTTTCAGGATTAGACTCTCGATACGAGCAATTATCATAAAGTTTTGGGTGACTTGAGCTTTTTTCCCTTGCGATATTTTATAGCAAAAATCTTCAATGGATGCTTGGGTTTGAACGACATCAGTTCCAAGCAAGGAATTTTTTTTAAGGCCGGTTTTGTCCTCAATAATTACGGCTGAAACCCCAAGCCTTTCTAGCGAACGAACAGTGAAGACAAAATGTTCGGGAATTCCTCCGGTATCTCCGTCGTATATGATAGGCTTAGTGGTAACTTCTAAAATTTCATTCACTACGTTAAGCCGTGAGGTTAAATCAACAGCTTCAATATCGGGCTTCCCTTTCGCGGTTGAGTCGGTAAGACTGCTCAACCACATGGCATCAAATTCTCTTTTTATACCATTATTCTCTACGGAAACATTTTCTACTATTAGCCCTGTAAGACCATTATGAGCTTCCAACGCTCGTACAATGGTTTTGGCATCGAGTAATCTTTGTAGCCGTTCCATCCTGATTTTAGGAGTAGTGCCAATCTCTTTTAATGATTGGTTTAGTTGTGTTGATGATATTCCTTGTGTATAAGGTATTTCCACAAGTTCACCACCCCATTCTTTCAAAACTTCAATAACCTTAGCTCGTGTTTCTTTTTGGACACCCTCTTTCCAATCATCTCCGTGAACAACATAGTCCGGTTTTATAGCTCTAAGGTTATTTGTATAATCCAGTTCATCTTGAGGAACAACTTTCGCAACTCCTTTGATGTTTTCAATAACAATCTTTCTCTGTTCAAAATTTAATGTAGGTAGTCTTTTATAACTTGCTATTGCCTTGTCAGTTAACAATCCAACAACCACATCACCGAGTTTTGCAGCCTCGCGCAAAATATTCATGTGTCCTGGATGAATCAAATCGGCACTCATGCCGACATAAACTGTTTTCTTCATTATTCGTTTTTTTTTTGACCAACAAAGGTAAAAGCGATTTTTTTAAAATCGTTAGATTTGCAAAAAAAAAGTATGAGCGAAAAAATACCACTTTTGGGTAAAACTCCAGAGGAAATTAATGAGGTTTTATCAAACCTAAATTTACCTCGATTTACTTCAAAGCAAATTTCCGAATGGATATATCGAAAAAGAGTGTGGCATTTTGATGAAATGACAAACCTATCGCTTGCAACACGCCGGATTCTTAATGAAAAATATACGGTAGGGTTTCACTCCTTTGTGCAAAGAGCAGTATCAAATGACGGAACAGAAAAATATTTATACAATGTAGGGATTGGGTTTGTTGAGTCAGTCTATATTCCCGAAGAAACAAGAGCAACCTTATGCATTTCGTCTCAGGTGGGATGTCGATATGCATGTACCTTCTGTGCTACCGGAAAGCAAGGTTTTAGTGGGAATTTAAACAGTGGTGATATTTTAAATCAGATTTTGACGAATCCTTTCTATGAAAAACTTACCAATATTGTATTTATGGGGATGGGCGAGCCCTTAGATAATATTGAAGAAGTAATTAAAACCTGTAATATTATGTCAGCCGATTGGGGTTTGGCCATGAGTCCGAGAAGAGTTACCGTTTCCACGATTGGTCTAACCCAACAACTTGAGAGAATTATTCAAGAAACCGAGTGTCATTTGGCAATTTCTTTACACTCCCCGTTTGATGAAGAAAGGCAAAAAATTATGCCTGGTCAGAAATCTAACCCGATTGATAAAATTGTTGAAATTTTACGAAAGTACGATTGGTCAGGTCAAAGAAGATTATCATTTGAGTATATTCTATTTGATGGGATTAACGATTCGGATAAACACATAGAAGCTATTGTTCGATTACTAAAAAAACTACCATGCCGGGTTAATCTCATAAATTACAATGCAACGGAAGAGCAAAACTTTAAACCGGCAACAGAAGAAAAAATGATTTGGTTCCGTGATAGATTAACGAAGCAGGGAGTTTTCACAACCATAAGAAAATCGAGAGGACAGGATATTTTAGCTGCCTGTGGGATGTTATCGACTAAAAAGGGAAAACAAAAAGATTAAGAAAAAACTTGATTCATCAAAAAAACAAGCCTGCTGGTCATAAACATTCCGAATTAATTTTTGTATTTTCTTATAAATCTTGTAATTTAACCAAAAATTTTGGGAATGACATCGAGTTTGAAAACGTGGATTGTTTTCTTTTTGGCCTTCGCATTCAGAACTGGCCAAGCTCAGTCATATCTCTCACTTCCCGATTCTCTTGAGGGAAAAATAAGAATCAACCCCTATGCCATTTTGATTGAACATCAAGAAGGATTTATTAATTTTTCAGAAAAAAATCCATCGGTTAAAGCAATCAAGATTGACTCTACGCACACTCTCTACTTGTTCCCTGAGGAAGGAACATTTCCTTTCATAGCGCAAACATCTAATAGTAATGAATTTTCAGGTAAGGCTTTCATTAAATCACCAATCAATGAAAATCAATTTTATCTCAGTATAGCACTGTTATTATTGACATCAATTTTGGTAATATATTATGCCCTATCATACAGATTTTCTTATGAACGAAAATTACTAAAAAGCCAACTTTTTGAAAGCACTGAAAAGTTTATTCGCGAACAAGAACGCTATGAAAAAGCATTGCTTCAAAAAGAAAAAGAAGCAGAGACTGTTGGTGATAAATCAAAAACTAAAGGTATCCGGTATAAAATGGTGACAGTCCTTTTCAGTAATGTTGTTGGATTTTCAAAATTAACCGAACAAGATAATGCAGAGAAATTAATTGACGATTTGGATAAATTTTATTTTCATTTCGATAATACTGTCAAATCGCACAACATTAAAAAAATTAGAACCATAGGAGACACATATATTTGCGCCGGAGGGATTCCCAAAAAAAATCGCACCAACCCAATAGAAGTAGTGTTAGCCGCATTTGAGATGCAGCAATATATGAATCATTTAAAGAGCAAATATCCATTAGACAAACAGAAAATTTGGGGAATACGCATAGGAATCCACACAGGACCGGTATTTGCACAGTTTGAAAACATTAAGAGCCCAAAATATGAGATATGGGGGGAAACAGTCAATATTGCCAATCGAGTAGAAGCAATCGGTGACTTTGGAAGGGTGAACATTTCAAGTAGTACCTATGAATTAGTTCGAGATTATTTTCTTTGCCAATATTTCGGAAAACTTCCCGTCAAGTATCGTGGCGATATCGATTTATACGTTATCGAAGGATTTAGACCCCTATTATCAGTTGAAAATAAGGGATTAGTCCCCAACAACGCATTTAAAGTAAAACTTGCCTTTATTCGCTTTGATGATTTGGAAGAGGAAATCTTAGATAAATTAGAACGGGAATTACCCAAAGATTTATATTATCATAACATAAAGCACACCATTGATGTGGTAAATCAGGTTGAAATCATTGGACGAAGGGAAGATATTACAGATGAAGAAATGTTATTATTAAAAACAGCGGCACTGTTTCATGATATTGGTTTTACCGTAGGCTATAAAGATCATGAATTGTTAGGGATTCAAATTGCCAAGGAGATTTTGCCAAAATTTAATTATACTGATGAACAGATTTCAAAAATATGCGATTTAATTTTTGCTACACGGTTACCGCCAAACCCAACCAACAAGCTTGAAGAAATCATATGCGATGCCGATTTGGACTATTTAGGAAGAGCCGACTTTATTCCAGTTTCAAATATGCTATTCAAAGAATTGGTTGAGCATGGAGCAATTGAGTACGATATTAACCAATGGAATCAAAAGCAATTAGAATTTATTTCAAATCATCAATATTTTACAAAAACCGCAAAAGAGTTGCGCGACGTTAATAAAAACAAGCAGCTTGAGAATATACGAAACCAACTGGAAAAACAAAGTTAAGAAAACTAACATCATATGGACGCAAATAAAAAATATGTGATAGTTCCCTGGGACTTTACGAAGGAGGCTGATTATGCCCTACAACATGCCGCGCAACTGGCAAAAGTTATGAAGAATGGGATTATTCTTGCAAACATAGTTCACGTAAAAAAAGGCATATTTTTCTCTTCAAAAGGAATTTCACCGGAGGAAAAGAAGAATCGTTTAGAGAAGATGGAGAATGAAGCCAAAGAGTATTCGCAGAAATATGGCTTAGAGGTTAAAACGATGATTATTGAAGGAGATATTCCTGAAGTTTTTCCTCAAGAAGTAAAAAATAACCATGCCAACTTGGTAATAATGCCTTTCAGGCAACGATTTGGAAATTTTGTTTTTGGCGGTTCGAAGTTTCTTAACATTATGAAGGAATCCATTATCCCCTTCATAATTGTTAAAAATCCCCCAAAGCATCAATATTACAAAGAGTTGGTTGTGCCCATGGATGTTGATAAAAAATACAAAGAAACTATAGCATGGATTATTTATTTAGCCCATTACTATAGTTGCAACATCAATATTCTAAAACCATTTATAAATGAGAGTTTTGCCAAAAAGGATATGGCAAACAACATTTATTTCACAAAAAAAATGCTTGATAAGCAAAATATTATCTACGGAATAAAAACCGCAAAGAAAAATCATTCATTTAAAGAAGAGATTTTCCGTTTTGCAGAAATGATTGATGCAGACTTGGTTGTGATGATGGCAAAACGATACAAAAGCTGGATTGATTCAGATAAAGATATAAAATTGAATATTCCAATTATGGTAATACCGCCAAGAACCGACTTGATAAAATATTCAGCCTTTGCCTAAAGAGAGAAGCAACCGATTAAGGTTGCTTTTTTTTACATTATTGAACGAGCAAAATCAATAAAATTATAGTAGATTTGCCATTTGCAAAACGAGAACCACCTATGCTGGTAAAAACGTACGGTTCGGCAGTATATGGCATTCAAGCATTAAAAATCACGGTTGAAGTGAATGTCGTAGCCGGTTTTGGATTTTTTTTGGTAGGATTACCCGATAGTGCCATTAAAGAATCGCAACATCGAATTGAGAGTGCCCTGATGTCGGTCAATTTAAAGCTACCCGGCAAAAAAGTAGTGATAAACATGGCTCCGGCCGACATTCGAAAGGAGGGGGCTGCCTATGATTTAACCTTAGCTATCGGAATATTGGCAGCCAATGGCCAAATTGATACCGAAAAAATATCAAAATACATGATTATGGGTGAGCTATCCCTTGACGGAAGTCTTCAGCCCATTAAAGGTGTTTTACCTATAGCTATCAATGCCCGAGACGAAGGTTTTGAGGGAATCATTGTTCCCAAGAAAAACTCTTTGGAAGCAGCTGTCGTTGATGGGCTAAAGGTGATTGGGTTGGAAACCATAGGAGAAGTTATCGACTTTTTGAATAACAATAAAGAGGTAGAGCCGATAAAGGTTGATGTGGAGGAAATTTTTTCCAAATCAATTCAGAATATTGAAATTGATTTTGCAGACGTGAAAGGGCAGGAAAAGGTGAAACGAGCTCTAGAGGTTGCAGCTGCCGGTGGTCACAATGTGATTATGATTGGTCCTCCGGGTGCCGGTAAAACTATGATGGCCAAAAGAATGGCCGGAATTTTGCCACCACTCACTCTTGAAGAAGCTCTAGAAACCACGAAAATTCACTCTGTTGCCGGGAACATGGGCAACGATATTTCTTTAGTAACTCAGCGTCCATTCCGTGCGCCCCATCACACCATTTCAGACGTAGCTCTTGTTGGTGGCGGGACTTTCCCCCAACCCGGAGAAATTTCTTTAGCACACAACGGTGTCCTTTTTTTAGATGAATTACCCGAATTTAAACGTTCAGTCTTAGAAGTAATGCGCCAACCGATGGAAGATCGAAAAATCACCATCAGTAGGGCTCGTTTTTCGGTTCAATATCCTGCAAGTTGTATGCTGGTAGCCTCCATGAATCCTTGTCCATGTGGATATTATAACCATCCTGAAAAAAAATGTGTCTGTGCCCCTGGTATGGTACAAAAATATCTTAATCGAATTTCAGGACCACTACTCGATAGAATCGATATTCACATTGAAATCGTTCCTGTTCCATTCTCAGAACTTACCACAACAAATGCCTCAGAGAGCAGTGTTGCTATACGCGAAAGAGTTATTAAAGCAAGGAAAATTCAACAAGAGCGATTTCGGTTGGATAAGATTTTCTGCAATGCACAAATGTCGTCAAAACAATTGAGAAAATATATTAAACTCGATGAAACATCGAAAAACCTCTTGAAGAACGCTGTTGAACGTTTGGGTTTATCTGCTCGAGCCTATGACCGAATTCTTAAAGTTGCCCGAACCATCGCCGATCTTGATGATTCAATAGAAATTCAAAGTTATCATATTGCCGAAGCAATTCAATATCGAACCCTCGATAGAGATACTTGGGCAAAGTAATAAATAGCGCTTAATTCATTGATGAAGAATTTTATATATATATTATTGTCTATACTAATTGTTGAACCAATTTTCTCTCAAACCGATTCGGTTTCTACCACAAGCAGAAAGGGGATTGTGAGAGAAAAAAACAATCGTGACACAATTCTTCCCGACACCGTTATTTATTCCTGGCGATATCTTTCAGGTTTCGTTAAATTTGTTGCAGAAGTTGATACTGCGCCTCATACTGTTCTTTATCGAGATCCGTCACGGGTCGGGAAATATTATCAAATTGGTTTAGGGAATCTCGGACAACCCGTGATGAACTCTAATTTTTTTGAGCGAAAGGAAATTGAGCTTTCAAACCACTGGATGATACAATATTTCGATCCATATTTACAATATCATGAAAAAATAAAAGTTTTTAACACGAAAACCCCTTTTACCCGTTTATATTACACCAGCAGTAATCGAAAATGGCAAACTTTTCATTTTACTCATACACAAAATATCAATAATGATATCAATTTAGGTGTTCTTTATAACATATACTCATCATTAGGGAGCTACGTTTATCAATCTTCCAGAAACAGGAACGGATCCTTTTGGATCGATGTTAACGGAAAGAAATATCGGCTTTTTTCGTCTGTCAATTTTAACCGATTAAAAAATGATTTCAATGGTGGCGTTGTTGATCCAACATTTGTTACCGATTCGATTAATTATTCAATTCCTGAGATTAAAATAAAACTTTCCCAAACCGGAAGCGACATTCGATTTTTTGATGGGAAACTTCAGCATCAATTTTTACTCTTAGGACAAAATTTTAAGAGTTTAAATTCTACAAAAGCCGGACTAAAGCATGAATTACGATATTCCAAAATTCAACGAAAATATTATGATCCTCAAAACACCACTTTTTTTGACTATCAACTGAATCAGACCGTCAATTATTACATAAATAGATTCAACAAAAGAAACACACATGATACATTATCACTTAAGCGATTGGAAAATTATTACGGATTATTTTTTGAACTTGGGGGCCAAAATGAGATTACTTTTCAATCTTTTTTAAAAGATAATACCGATCGATATACCAATATGTTCAGGGATACATTGCTATCGTATTACAACGATACAATCATAAGAAGTTATTGGGCTGAAATAAGAAGCTCCGGCTCTTTCTTCCGTAAACAAATTCGTTACTATTTTGTGTATGAAAAAAATTTACTAAGCAAATACTATGCGAGGAACTACAATTCAACCTTACATATCTTTTATTCTCCATCTGAGATAAGAAACAAGTTACATACTGGTTTAGTATTGAATAATTATCGGAAAACACCCGATTTTCTTTTACAGAAATATTATTCAAATCACTATAAATGGACGAACCGTTTGCCTAATGAATTGGGGACACATGTTAAACTCTATCAAAATTTCGATAGCTTAGCTTTTGAATTGAGTTATAATTTATTTCTAATGAACAATTTGATCGTCTTTGATGAAACTAGAATTCGAAAATCGATAAATGAAGAAATTACGGTTCAAGGAATTGAGATAAGCAAAAAGCAATCGTTAACACGTTGGTTTGATGTTTATTTAAGGGGCATCTATCAATGGTCAAACGATACAATAATAGACTTTCCGTCGTTTGTCGGTGCCGGAACCTTTGTGTTTAAAACCCCGGTACATTTTAAAAGTACCAATGGGTTGCTAAACCTTCAGATCGGGTTGGATCTGTGGTATAACAGTCCAACATATTTATACGACTTTGATCCGGCGTTGAACCAGTTTTTTACCCAACGAAAGGCAAAAATGGGAGGATATTTTCTTTACGATATGTTTATCAATGCAAAAATTAAGCGTGTACTAATCTTTGCTCGATTCGATAATATTGCGTCGCTCATTAGCGGTCGAACCCACTTCGACGCTTACGGATATCCTGCTCGCCTATTCTCAACAAAATTTGGATTTAGCTGGACTTTCTACGATTGATTATTCAAAAGATTGAATGATTTGCCGAACAGCTTCAACTTTTTGGTTTAGCAAATCGCCACTTTTAGCTTCAGCCAGAAATCGCAAATAGGGTTCAGTATTCGATGGTCGTATATTGAACCACCAATCGTCGAATTCTACACGGTATCCATCAAAATCCATGATTGCTGTTGGTTTTTCGATGGCCGTGAAATGTTTAACTACCGCTTCGATAGCTTCCTGTTTCTTATTAATTTTAAAGTTGATTTCACCGGAATTGGCGTAAGAACTTATTTCAGCAATTATTTTTGAAACGGGAGTTCCTTGCTTTTTTAACTTTTTTACAATATTAAGAACAATAAGACAGGCTAACATGCCGGAATCGGAATAGAAAAAATCTCTAAAATAGTAATGTCCGGCTAGCTCCCCACCATATATTCCGTTGATTTCCCGAAGTTTTGGTGCGGCAAAGGCTCTACCGACTCTCCATGTGTGCATGGTAGCTCCCATGGGTGTGAGGTATTCTCCAATAGCTTTCGATGTGCGAATGTCTTGAAGCACAGCACCTTTTTCTCCCCGTTCAAGAAGAAAATAGTGGCCCATTAATGCAATAATTAAATCGGGGGAAATAAATTGTCCTTTTTCATCTACGAACATGACTCGATCACCGTCGCCGTCGAAAATAATACCAAGGTCGCTTTGGTTTTTCAAAACTGCTTTTTGCAAATCAACCACATTTTTAGGGTCAAGTGGATTGGCTTCATGATTAGGGAATGAACCATCCACTTTTTCATAAAGGAAATCAGGAGAGTTTCCAAGTACATCACGGGCAATCAATCCGGCCATTCCGTTAGAGCAATCGACTGTGATTTTCAAATCAGAGTAGTCGCTTGAGTAAGATTTTAGAAATTTAAGATATTCCGATTTAATATCAAAATCGATAATTTTTCCTTTAGTGGAAGCTTTTATTATAGGAGTATTTGAATCAATTTTTTCTTTGATAAATTTTAGACCAGAATCAAATCCAATCGGAAGCGCATCTTTCCCTGAGATTTTCATTCCGTTGTATTCTTTAGGGTTGTGCGATGCTGTGATTTGAACGGAAGATATAAAATTGTGTTTGGCTGTCCCAAAATAGATCATGGGTGTAGTTGCCAGCCCAACACTATAAACATCGGCACCGGCATCGGTAATACCATCACACAGAGCCTCAAATATCTCGGGTGAAGATATTCGGGCATCGCAGCCAACCAAAACCTTATCGGTTTTTAACAGATCAACTAAAAAATACCCGATTTTATGACAATCGCTTTTGGAAAAATCTTTTCCGTAGATACCCCGAATATCATAAGCGTGAAATGCTCCCATGGTAGAATAAATTAAGTTTTGGGCAAAAATACCGATAAAAATGAAATCAAAAAAAATTGCGACTTGATAAAAATTAATATATTTGATGGGTTAAATCTAAAAACATCATGAGAAGAATTATTTTTTTATTTGCAATGGCTCTTTTGGGAATCAATATTCTCTTTGCTGAGCCGGTAAGTTTGATGACGGCAAAAAAAGTTGCCGAAAATTTTTACCGAACCCAGACAGGAACTTCAGCACCTGTCATGAATGCGGCTACTGAGTACTATAAGGGGTTAAACACCTATTATCTTTTTACAATTCCGGAAGGCGGTTTTGTAATTGTATCAGCCGATGATGCTATTATTCCCATTCTTGGATATTCATTCGAGCCGGGAACAGAGAAAAACTTCAACCATCCGAACGTGACTTTTTGGTTAGACCAGTATAACCAAACGATTTTCGATGTTGTGAACCAAAAATTATCGAACGCTGAAACTCGTAAAGATTGGGATAATGCTTTGAGTGGTCGATTTGAAGGATTTAAAAAAGGAGTTCAACCTTTGTTCAACATAACCTGGGGGCAGGATTATGGTTACAATACCTATTGTCCAAACGGAACACCAACCGGTTGTGTTGCAACAGCCATGGGGATGATCATTCGATTTTATCAGTATCCCACTACTGGATCCGGGTGGCACAAATATACACATCCGACCTATGGCGTACAGCAAGCCTATTTTATGAACACAACTTATAACTATGATCAAATGCCAACAAACACCGGAAGCCAGGAAACAGCAAAACTACTTTATCATTTAGGAGTTGCTGTTGACATGAATTATGCTTCGGATGGTTCAGGTGCATTTAGTGTTGATGTTCCCTATGTAATGGCAAATTATTTCAAGTATGATCAATCAATCCTATATGTTCAAAAGTCGAATTATACAGATGCCAATTGGATAAATCTATTAAAAAACGAATTAGATAACGGACGGCCTGTATTTTACTCAGGAAGTGGAAATGCTGGGGGACACGCATTTCTTTGTTTAGGTTATAACGACAACAATTATTTTTATTTCAATTGGGGATGGGAGGGATCATCCAATGGTTACTATGCAATTGGTGCACTTAATCCCGGGACCATGAATTTCAATACAGATAATGCTGCGGTAATAAATATCAAGCCTGCAGTTTCAGGACAGGAAAATTTCCTATGGGTTAAAAAATTTACCAATTTCCCCAACCAATCAGCATACCCTGGATATATATCTGCAGTTAATGAAAACGTTGCATGGTCAATCGCACGAGATGGAAGTGGTGGTGGAGCCAACTACCGAATTTTTAATGTTACAGTTGATGGTGGCGCAACCTGGACATCCGGAAGTTTAACCTATGGAACAGCCTTCAGCATGATATATGGATTAGATGATAATACTGCTTTTATTGCAGCCTATGGAACAGGTACTGGGAATAAAATAATTAAAACAACCAACCGTGGCCAAAACTGGACAGCAGTACTTTCCGGAGGTGGTGGCGACAGTTTCTTTAATGTGGTTCATTTCTTTAACAATAATGAAGGATACGTTCAAGGAGATCCATTAAACGGATATTTTGAAATTTATACCACTACCAATGGTGGGGACAATTGGTCACGAGTCCCCTCTTCTAACATTCCGGCACCCGTTTCAGGGGAATACGGAATAACAGGATATTACACAGCTGTAGGAAATACCACATGGTTTACAACCAATAAAGGAAACATCTACAAATCAACCGATAAAGGCAACACTTGGACAAAATATCCGATTGCTAGTGTAAGTTACGATACCTATATTGAAATTGCATTTACTGATGATGCCCAGGTAGGTTTGGCTTTAATGCATGGAGATGGACAACCGACACGAAAATTCAAAACTATCAATGGTGGGCAAACATGGAATGAATTAACATCAGCACCAAATAATTTTTACGACGAGGGCATTTCCGCAGTTCCCGGAACACCTAATATGTTTGTTTCGGTTGGAGCTAATTACCAAACCCCCAAAATGGGAATATCCTACTCGTTAGATGGCGGAGAAACTTGGGTTGATTATGCTGATTACTATAAATCACAACAATTTGTGTCAGTAGCCATGGTAAACCAAAATAAAGGTTTTGCCGGTGGATTTCAAGGAGCTTATCAAGGTGGTGTTTGGGTACTTGGAGGAACAGCAGCCCTGTCAGCCAATTTCCAAGCTAACAAAACCAAAATATGTATAGGCGAAGAGGTGACCTTTACAAATACCTCTGTTGGGGTTTACTCGTCAATAGTATGGAATTTTGGCGAAGGAGCAAATCCGGAAACAGCCAACACTGAGGGTCCTCACACAGTTACTTACTCAACCCCGGGAGCAAAAACCATCAGCCTGACAATTTCTGCTGGAAATCAGTCGGCCACTGAAACTAAGGTAGGTTTGATTGAAGTTGTTGCTCCGCCCGTTGCCGATTTTACTTTCACCATTACATCAGGATATCCCAATCTTGTTTTATTCGATGCAAGCAGTTCAACGGGGGTGGTTACCGGGGCAAAATATGTGTGGGATTTTGGCAATGGAGTAACCCAAACTCGTACCATACCAACTACACAAATTACTTATCAACAGCTTGGCGTTTACACCGTTACTCTTGATTTGCAGAACTTAACGGGAGGTTGTTCGGACACGGTTCAGAAAGTTGTCGACAATCGTCCTGCAGCAATTAATGACGAAAGTTTAATGAGCGTAGGTGTTTACCCGAATCCGGTGTCCCAAACAGTTAATATCGCAAATGCAAATGGAGCAAAATATACAATTTACTCCGGAGATGGAAAAACAATTCTTGAAGGAGAGGTGTTAAATGAAAATTTCCAATTAGATCTTAGCAGCTTACCAAAAGGATTCTACACAATTAGATTATTCAAGGGTAATGAGGTTACTACCGAACGAATAATTAAACAATAAAGATAGAGAAAGGGAGGCTTTAACCTCCCTTTTTTTATTTATATTTGGATTCCTATAACCAAAACATCGTCAATCTGTTCGGAGCGTCCCTTCCACGATTCGAATTCGTTCTGAAGTCTATCTCTCTGCTCTTCCATTGGGAGTGGACAAATGTTTTTCAGTAACCTGATGAAGTTCGCCGTTTGATATCGGGTATTAGTTTTATCCCCGAATTGGTCAATAAATCCATCGGTAAAGAGATACAGCGTGCGCAAATTGTGCATTGAGATTACTTCTTCCTTAAAAGTATTCATTTTAGGATAAAGTCCAATCGGCATCTTATCCCCGTAGAAAGTGACCAATTCATAGGTACTTCCATCAAAATAGGATGCAATCATGAAATTTTGTGCTCCGGAATAATATATGCGATTTTCATCAGGGCGAATAATACATAGTGAAATAGAGATTCCTTCTTTTAATTCCTGAATAGCCCCAACTTGGTTTAGCGATTTTATAACCGAATCGCGTAGCTGATTTAAGAAATCGGAAGCCGAAGAAATGGCCGAATTTAAAGCCAGTTCGTTTAAAAATGAAATACCCAACATACTCATCAGGGCACCCGGAACACCATGACCGGTACTATCGGCAACAGCAAAAATAATTTCGTTATTTCGTTTATGAATCCAATAAAAATCACCACTGACAATCTCTAGTGGCCTGTGAAAAATAAAATGGTCTTTAAATGTTGCTTTTATTACATTCTCCGATGGTAAAAGGGCCTGTTGAATTCTCTGCGCATAGTTAAGGCTGTCGGTGATTCTATTGTTAAAACTTTCTATTCGCTTTTTCTGTCGTTCAAGGGCGCGGTTTTTCTTCAAAATAAGTTCGGCTTGCGAAGCTAAGTGATGGTTAATTTTTTCTTTTTGGCGATAATTTTGGAAAATAACCACAAGAATTATACTAATGAATATTATTGATACAATCAGAAACAGATTTTGAATGTTTTTACGTTCAATGGTTTTTTCATTTAATACCTTTTCTAGCTCCAATTTTTCAATGGCACTTTTTTGTTTTTCGCTGTTATAGGCTGCTTGAAGTTTTGTGAGTTTAGAACTATTCTCATCGTTCCAAACACTATCGGAATATATTGAATGAAGCCGTTCAAAAAGAAGGGATTTCTTACAGTTATCTCTTTTCTCTTCAAGAATGGACAAAAGTTTATAAACTTGAGATAAAGTCGTTTTTGACGAAGACTTAAGGGCAAATGTTAAGGCTTCTTGAAGATATTTTTCGGCAGACTGAAGCTGATTTATTTCGAGATAGATGGAAGCAATATTCTTTAAACTGATTGAATAAAATAAATGTTCTTTATGTGTCCGGTGCATTTCTGCACCTTTTTTATAGAATTCAAGTGATTTATCGAATTGCTTTAGTTTTTTATAAATTGTTCCAATGCAGTCGTAGGAGATTCCCAATCCTTTTATGTTGTTGATTTTCTGGTTGTATTCCAAAGATAATGTATAGTAGTGCAATGCTTCAGAATAGTTACCCATAAACTCATACACCTCACCGATGTTATTGTAGTTAATGGCTTTACTTCTATCATTGTTTGTTTTTATAGCAATGTCGAGTGATTTATTGAAATACTCTATCGCCAAATCGTATTGCTTCATTAAAGAATAGATATTGCCAATACTGTTACAGGCATAACTATAGGTTTCGGTATCGTTAATTTTTTCAGCTAACTGCAGGGCTTTCAGGTGGTAAGATAATCCATTCGAATAGTCATCAATTCTTCGATAAATTACTCCTATATTGTTATAAATGCGTGGCATCATTTCTCGCAGATTGTGTTTTTCCGCCAATTCAAGTGCTTTAAAGTGAGAATCAATGGCTTCTGCATATTGACTTATTGACCGCAGGGTCTGACCTTTTGTGTCGTAATATTTTACTAAGCCGCGCCAATAACCAATTTTTTGGCTTAAACTATTATATTCGTCCAGATATACTTCGGAAAGAGTTATTGTTTCGTTGTTCGCAGCCAACTTTTTAGCAATCGAATAAAGAAGCTCTGCTTTAATAGTGTCGTCTTTTTGGTGAAGCAACATTTGTTTTAAGCTGTCAACATCTTGTGCATTTGACAACGAATGAATCAGAAATGTAAAAACGAATGAAACACCGATGAAACGAAAAAGATATGTCATGCTATAACTTTGATTAGCCAAATATCGTTAAAAAAATCAAAAAAGCTATTTTTGTTCTTGGTAAAACATTTTGAAATCAATAAATTTCATAATTTTACCCACACTTTTTAGAAAATCCTTATGGAATCATGAGTTCATCACCGATTTTAGTAACGTGGGATTTTACACTTTTGTCGGAATTTGCTTTGGAGCATGCTGTGCGCATTGCAAAAATGTTAAATAATCCGATCCAATTAATTCATATTCTTGAAAAAAAAACCGATCAACAAGCTTTAACAGAAAAGCTGCAACAAGTTGCCTGTGATGCAGAAAAGAAATATGGGATTTTACCCGGAATAATTCTTAAAGAGGGTTCGATTTTTACGACAATAAGCGAAGTGGCTAATCATATTCAGGCCAACCTTGTAGTCATGGGTACACATGGGATTCAAGGTATTCAGAAGATAACCGGAAGTTGGGCTTTAAAAGTTATTGTGGGATCGGCGGTTCCGTTTTTAGTGGTTCAAGCACCACCCTCAAATCTTTATCTAAAGAAAATAGTTTTTCCTATTGATTTTCAGAATGAAAGTAAAGAAAAACTACCTTGGATTATCTATCTCGCGCAGTATTATAGGAGTGAGATTTTAGTTTATAAAAATAATTTTCAAGATGAGCGTTTAAAGATGAAAGTAAACTCTAACCTCATCTTTTTACGTAAGGCCCTCGATGCAAAAAATATCAATTACACCGTTCATACCAATGAAACAAAACTTCCTTTTGCCGAGGCTGCAATCGAATTTTCGCGCCAAACAAACTCCGATTTAATTGCCATTATGACTACCAAAAATATAGGATTTAAAGATTACGTCTTTGGGGCTGTAGAGCAAAAAATTATTGCCAATCCTTATAAAATCCCGGTGATATGTGTAAACCCCAGAGATGATCTTTATAAGCTTGGCGGATTTTCGCGATGAGTATATGCCTTACTATCCCAGTAATGGATTTCAAAATACGAACAATTGAAAAGAGTTAAAATTTTGACTCAATTCTTTAGGACAATAAAGTTTGCTCGACTGGTAAACCTAAGTGTGGTTCTATTGAACTATTTCTTGCTGAAAATTGGTTTCAAAAAACTTTTTAAAACCAAGCCTATATCCATATCTCTAGAGTTGTCATCAATATGCAATTTGTCGTGTCCGGAGTGTAAATGCGGGATAGGAAAAGTAAACCGAGCAAACCCTTTTATTTCCTTCGAAGCGGCAAAATCTATTATCGAGCTTCATTTAAAAAGTGCTTTTATTGTGCAATTATTTTTTCAAGGCGAACCTTTAATGAATCCATTTTGGGAAGATATCGCAAGGTATTGTCATGAAAAAAAATTATTTACCATAATCAATACGAACGGTCATTTTTTCGACGATAAAAATATTGAACGTTTGCTTGAAGCAGGAGTAGGTCGAATTGTGGTCTCGGTCGATGGGATGTGTCAAGAAGTTTATGAGAAATACCGAAAAGGTGGATCGCTTGAGAGGGTATTGAATGGAACACGAAAAATAGCGTCCCGGCGCCAAGAATTAGGAAAAAAAATACCCGAATTGGTTTTTCAATGTTTGGTAAATAGGTTCAACGAGAAACATCTTTCAGCTTATAAGAGATTTGCCGCTGTTAATGGTGCCGATCGCGTAGAATTTAAGTCAATGCAACTCTACGATCAATCAATAAACAATATCCATTATTGGCTTCCTGAAGACCAAAAATATCGGCGCTACAACATTTCAAAAAGATGGAAATCGAATTCAATCGTGTGTTTCAGAGCGTTAACCACGGCTGTTTTTACTTCCGATGGATTGCTTGTGCCATGTTGTTTTGACAAGGAGGCTGAATTTTCATTTGGTAATTTTTACTTCGATCCATGGAATTCGGATCAAAGAAGAGAATTTATTGGTGACTTGTTGTCAAAGAAAACTACAAAGCCCCATATATGTATGAACTGTACACGAAATTTGTGAATTATTTCGGTAGAGTTGAAAGAAAATCGACCAGTTTTTTCAGGGCCTTTCCCCTATGACTAATTGAGTTTTTCAATTCTAATGGCATTTGTGCAAATGTTTGGGAAAAACCTTTTGGAACAAATATCGGGTCGTATCCGAAACCAGCATCACCTAGTGGAGAAGCAATAATTTCGCCTTCAACAATTCCTTCAAATGTGAACAGGTTTCCATTATAAATTAGGGCTATAACAGTTTTAAAACGAGCAGATCTGTTCGATGTACATTCGAGCTTTTTCAATAATAGTTTCATGTTTTCTTGGGCATTTTTTGACTCTCCGGCATATCGGGCAGAATACACACCCGGCTCCCCATTTAAGGCGTCAACTTCAAGCCCGGTATCATCGGCAAAACAGTTCTTTTGAGTTTTCTCAAATACATATTTTGCTTTTAAAATAGCATTTTCGGTTAGTGTAGTTCCGGTTTCAGGTATTTCATCAAAAATACCTACATCGTCTAATGAAAGGATTCTGATGTGTTTGGGTACTGCGGCTTCGATTTCCTTTCTCTTGTGTTGGTTGTGTGTGGCAAATATTATCTCCATAAGCTTTAATTTTCTTATAATATGACGACTACGGACGTTTATTGATTTTCATTCAATATTTTTTTCTTAACCTTGGTTAAGAAAAATTCTTCGGATATTATAAGTTTTATACCCGTAAAAAAATTTAATCGATTACGACGGGAATCATACCTGAATTCACCGTCAAACAACAGATAACCTATATTGTCTATTCCCCATTTGGTGCCAAGTTCAAAATTTATAAAATCTTGATAATTATAAATATGATTTGGTTTGTCAAATGTGTAACTATTAAACAAAGGATGTCCCAGGGGTGAAAAGTAACGATAGGAATGCCAATATCCAACCGACAAGGAAAAAGGTTTCCAACCATAGTTGATTTGTGAATTAATACCGTAACCTTTGGAGAATGGATACCGGGAATTATCAGTAGTCTCCCAAAAAGTTAGTAGAAATGAACCTAAGGTAAATTTGTGATTTGCCTGTTTCCAAGTCAATTCTATTCCGTTTTTTGAATTTACGATTGATTCCTTCCCCAGTGCAGTGTTGTCAATTTCTCCACCACGATGATATCCCGAGAGGTTGATCGGGAAGTCAACTGAAAGTTGATCGGAGACAGACCAGGAAAAGGTGTTGAAAAATCCCGCCCAAAATTCTTCCTGATAGGGGTCTCCAGGGAGGATAAACTTACGCCAATTCAGAAAAATAGCAGAGTTTGAAAATTTTGTTAAAAATTGAACGAACATCCCTTTAGTGTTCGATTCATAGGATAGGTTCTGACGGTAATAGATGGCGTCGTCAAGCGAAGGTATTTTAGAAAAATCAATATCACCAATGGAAAATGTTATAAAGGAATTTGGCTGATAAAACAGGGAAAAGTATTCTGCAATATTCGAGAATTCTTTTCTGCCGGAAAACTTCAAGACATTTACCCCAGTTTGGATGCGCAATGAAGGCGATAGATAATAATCTAAATATAAGCGATCTTTGGTTCCAATAAATGTTGCCCCGGTGATATGTGGTGAAGCGTACTCAGCATTGTCGAAAAAATTGAAACTCTCAACTTTAAAATATAGCGACTTTGTACGGCTACTATCAAACGGTATATTAAGATTCCATGTTTCTATGGGATTTTGACATAGCGAAATCTGGATGGGAATGAGAAACAAAGTCAATAAGAAATGCTGAATTCAAGTTATAAATGCAACTTTTTGATTTAACAAATTTAGTAATAAAAATTCAATAGGCGATAAAAATCCCAGTTTTTTTCTTGGTCTGTTATTTAACTTGTGTTGAACATATTGG